>JAESGD010000058.1_pt1 | contig 142773 bp, 136 predicted proteins | sample 9269581 | NCBI WGS metagenome assembly JAESGD01 (sample SAMN14515903, study PRJNA621661) | algae metagenome | isolation source: Cyanomargarita calcarea GSE-NOS-MK-12-04C and co-occurring heterotrophs from... | place: USA: Grand Staircase Escalante National Monument, Utah | collected 2007-12-30 | reverse complement strand
CCGTTGTAGAAGGCCAGATACCGGCCGATCGAGGCGCGCGCGTCGGACACGCTGGCGTAGGCGCGCAGGTAGACCTCCTCGTATTTCACCGATTTCCAGATGCGCTCGACGAAGACGTTGTCGCGCCAGGCGCCCTTGCCATCCATGCTGATCCTGATGCCCGCGCCGATCAGCAGGGCGGTGAACTCGCGGCTGGTGAACTGCGAGCCCTGGTCCGTATTGAAGATATCCGGCTTGCCGAAGCGGGCCATCGCCTCCTCGACAGCCTCGATGCAGAAGCTGACATCCATGGTGATCGAGAGCCGCCAGGCCAGGACCTTGCGGCTGAACCAGTCGACAACGGCCGTCAGGTAGACGAAGCCCCGCGCCATCGGGATGTAGGTGATGTCCATCGCCCAGACCTGGTTGGGACGCGTCACCGCCAGCTTGCGCAAGAGATAGGGGAAGATCTTGTGCCCCGGCGCCGGCTTCGAGGTGTTCGGCCGGCGATAGAGCGCCTCTATCCCCATGCGCTTCATCAGCGTGGCGACATGGAGACGCCCAACCCTATGGCCATCTGCCCCAAGAAGTCCCTGCAGCATGCGGCTGCCGGCGAAGGGGTATTCCAGATGCAGCGCGTCGATCGCGCGCATCAGGGCCAGATCGGCGGCAGGAACCGCGCGGGGCAGATAATAGACGCTGCCCCGGCTGATCCCGAGCGCCCTGGCTTGTCGGGCGAGGCTTGTCGGGCGAGCGGCAGATCGTGCGTGCGATCGATCATCGCTTTGCGCTCAGAAGCCCGGCCTTGCCGAGCGCGCCGGCCAAAAAATCATTCTCCAGCGCCAGCTCCCCGATCTTCGCATGCAGCGTCTTCACGTCGATCGCTGGCGCGGCGGATTCCGACTTCGCCTCGGAGCCGAAGACGCCGGCAGCCCCTTCAAGAAGCTGGCTGCGCCATTGCGTGATCTGGTTGGGGTGGACGTCGAACTGCTGCGCCAGGTCGGCCAGCGTCTTCTCGCCCTTGATGGCCGCCAATGCGACCTTCGCCTTGAAAGCCGGGCTGTGGTTCCGGCGCACACGTCTCGTCATATCCGCTCCTGTTCACGGCAATCATGCCGCGTTCAGGCCGAAAATCCACCTACGCCCCATGTTCAGTTTTCCCGAGCCAGCTCTGGCTAACGCTTCGGCGTCGCGCAATCGGATCAGCGGAACGATCGACCGAACTGCAGGCAAATTCGACGTGGGGCGTCTCCCGTCCGTCTGGGCATTAATCAGGATGCTAGCGCGAGCTATGACAGCGATGGCTCATGCTCGGCATTGGTAAGTCGCCTCCCGGTGATTTTCTTTGATGCACCCAACCTCTTTTATAACTGCCGCGAAACGGACTCGCCTTCTAAAGCTAGAGGGTTTAAAGATAGAACAAATAGCGAACATTGGCTCCCATGCATGCCCTCGAATGACAAGCTCCTGTCTGACCTGCGGCGCCGCCTTGCCGAGGTCGCCCTACGCTCCGGGTCTGCCGTCGCCGGGCAGGTAACGTTCGGGCTGCCTGCTCTCGATGGCCCGCTTGGCGGGGGCCTCAAGCGCGCGGCCCTGCATGAGGTCTACGCCGTCGGCGCGGGCGATCTTGCCGCCGCGACGGGGTTTTCCGTAGGGCTGGCGCTCAGGGCGGCGAGGATGCGGCCGATCCTGTGGGTCCGGCAGGATGTTCTCGATGCCGAGACGGGACGGCTGAACCCATCCGGGCTTGTCGAGCTGGGCCTCGATCCATCCCGCGTCCTGCTGGTGCGGGCGCGCGATGCCGAAGGCGTGCTGCGCGCCGGGGCCGAGGCGGCGCGCTGTCCGGAGCTGGGGGCGGTGCTGATCGAGCCCTGGGGCGAACCGCGCCTGCTCGATCTGACCGCGAGCCGGCGACTGGCGCTGGCGGCCGGGGCGTCTGGCGTGATGACGGTGCTGTTGCGGGCTTCGTCAAGCCAACAGGCCAGCGCCGCCCACACCCGCTGGCAGGTCGCAGCCTTGCCGTCGCAGGCATTGGAGGCCAATGCGCCGGGCAATCCGGCGTTCAGTCTCAGGCTGCTGCGCCATCGCGGCGGCCTCACAGAGCGTGAGTGGCGTGTGGAGTGGAGCCGTGACCGACAATCCTTCCAGGAGCAATCCGTCTTTTCCGACAGAGCCGCATCCACTGAGAAGTCCCCCGATGCCGCGCCGCTATCTCGCTTTGTGGTTTCCCTTCCTGCCGACCGACCGGCTGCGGCGGGAGCGCGGGACGACGGGTTCCGGCAGGCCGGGTGAGCCGCCGCTGGTCGTGGTCGAGATGCAGCACAACGCACTGCGCCTCGTCGATTGCGACGCGAACGCCGTGCGGCTGGGCCTCACGCGCGGATTGACCCTGTCCGATGCGCGCGCCCGCATCCCCGATCTCGTCGCGGTCGAGGCGGACAGCCACGCCGATCAGCGCCTCATCAATCGGCTCGCCGCTTTCTGCGATCGTTTCACACCCTTGGTCGCGCTCGACCCTCCTCACGGCCTGACGCTCGACATTACCGGCTGCGCCCATCTCTTCGGCGGCGAAGCGGCGCTTCTGGCGTCGATCGGAGGGTATTTACGCCGCGGAGGCCTCACGCATCGCAGCGCCATCATAGGCACGCCCGAGGCTGCCCATGCGCTCTCGCGTTTCGGGCCGGGCGGCGTCGTCCCGGCGGGCGACGACGAGGCCATGATCCGGCCTCTGCCAGTCGCCGCGCTGGAGATAAGCGCCGATGCCGTCCTCGCCCTGTCACGCGCCGGGCTGAAAACCGTGGGCGATCTGGCCGACCGTCCCTCAAGCGCTTTGTCGGCCCGCTTCGGCGAGGGTCTGGCGAGCCGGCTCAGGCGGACGCTGGGCCGGGAGGATGCGCGCATCACCCCTTTGCGCCCTCCGCCGGCCTGCATGGTCGAACGGCATTTCGCCGAGCCCCTTCTGGACATGGCGGGGCTGGAAGAGGTCGTCGTGCGGCTGGTCGCGGAAGCCGGCCGCGTGCTGGAGCAGCGCGGCGAAGGTGGGCGGTCCTTCGAGATCAGCTTCTTTCGCAGCGACGGCGCGGTGAGGCGGCTCCTGATCGAGACCGGCCGGCCCTCGCGGGACGTGAAAGCCCTGCTGCGGCTCTACCGCGAACGCATCGAGACATTGTCTGACCCGCTCGACCCCGGTTTCGGCTTCGACGCCGTCCGTCTCGCGGTGCCCGTCTGCGAGTCCCTGAACACCCATCAACCCAGCCTCGATGGCCGTGCCGTGGAGGACGAAGCCGTCGCCGATCTCGTCGACCGGCTGGTCGCCCGCTTCGGCCGCGACCGCGTGCTGCGCTTCGTCGCGCAGGACAGCCATGATCCGCGCCGCGAAGCGAAAGCCGTTCCGGTCGCTACGCCGCTCGCCGCCAGGACCGCCTGGCCCCAGCCGGAGCAAAATGCGCCACCCTCGCGCCCGCTCCAGCTTTTCGAGCGGCCGCAGCCGATCGAAACCCTGGCGCAGGTGCCCGACGGACCGCCGTTGCGCTTTCGCTGGCGGCGCGTCCTGCACGAGATCGCCAGCGCCGAAGGCCCCGAGCGGATTGCGCCGGAATGGTGGCGCGACGGCCCCTGCGAGCCGACTCGCGACTATTACCGCGTCGAGGATGCGCAAGGCCGCAGGTTCTGGCTGTTCCGGGCGGGGCTTTACGAATGCGAGGACGGGCCGCCGCGCTGGTTTCTGCATGGGCTGTTCGCATGACCGCCTATTCAGAGCTGGCCACTGCTACAAACTTCTCATTCTTGCGCGGCGCATCGCCGGGGCCGAATCTTGTCATGACGGCGCTGCTGCTGGGGCATGATGGCATCGGCATCGCCGACCGCAACACGGTCGCCGGCGTGGTGCGCGCCTGGACTGCACTGCGGGATCTGCGCGAGCACGGCCTGCCGTCGCCCGAGAAAATCCGCGAAGGCGGCAGTCCCGGCGAACATCTCTGGCTGGAGAATCCAGCCTTCGCCGATCTGCCCTTCACGCCCGTGCAACTCCAGACAATGGCGCAGGCGTTCAGGCTCGTCACCGGCAGCCGGCTCGTCTTTGCCGACGGCGCCCCCGACATCATCGCCTATCCCGCCAATCGGGCCGGCTGGGGTCGGCTCTGCCGGCTGCTCAGCCAGGGCAATCTGAGGGCCGAGAAGGGCGACTGCATCCTGCATGCCGAAGACCTGCTGGCCGATGCGCGCGACCTGCTGCTGATCGTCATGCCGGACAGGAGCGATAACGGTCTTGCCGCTCTTCTCGCCCGTCTCACCGACGCCGCCCCCGGTGCGGTCTGGCTCGGCGCCTGCATGCACCGCAAGGGTGACGACCGCCGACGCCTTGCCAGGCTCAAGGCCATCGCGGCCGCGACCCGCACGCCGCTGCTGGCGACCAACGACGTGCTCTATGACGCCCCCGGACAGCGCGACCTGCAGGATCTGCTGACCTGCATCCGCGAAGGCGTCACCATCGACCGGGCCGGCCGCCTGCTCGAGGCCAACGCCGAGCGTCATCTCAAGACGGCGCAGGAGATAAAGCGGCTGTTCCGCGATGCTCCGGAGGCGATCGAAGAGATCGGCCATCTGCTGGGCCGGATCGCGTTCGATCTCGGCCAACTCCGATATGAATATCCTGACGAACCCGTGCCGCCCGGCTGGACGCCGCAGGGGTGGCTTGAAGAACTGGTGCGCCGGCGAGCGCAAATTCGTTATCCGGACGGGGTGCCAGACGATGTGCAGGCCCTGCTCGACAAGGAGTTTGCGCTGATCGCCAAGCTCGACTACGCCCGCTATTTCCTGACCATCCGCCAGATCGTCGAGTTCGCCGACGACCGTGGCATCCTCTGCCAGGGACGCGGCTCCGCCGCCAACTCCGCCGTCTGCTATGTGCTCGGTATCACCGCGGTCGATCCTGCCGAAGGCAATCTCCTGTTCGAGCGCTTCCTTTCCGAGGAGCGCCGCGAGCCGCCCGATATCGATGTCGATTTCGAGCATGAGCGACGCGAGGAGGTGATCCAGTGGATTTACGATCGATATGGCCGCCATCGCGCCGGCATCGCCGCGACCGTGATCCGATACCGGCCGCGCAGCGCCATCCGCGACATCGGCAAGGCGCTCGGCCTGACCGAGGACGTCACCGCCCGCATCGCATCGACGCAATGGGGAAGCTGGGGCACGCAGATCGGTGACGCCCATGTCCGTCAGGCCGGGCTTGATCCGGCCAATCCGACGATCCGCCGCGCCGTCGATTTCGCCATCCGCCTGCTCGGTTTCCCCCGTCATCTCTCGCAGCATGTCGGCGGCTTCGTGCTGGCGCGGGACCGGCTCGACGCGATGGTCCCGATCGGCAATGCAGCCATGGCGAACCGCACCTTCATCGAATGGGACAAGGACGACATCGACGCGCTGCGGCTGATGAAGGTCGATGTGCTGGCGCTCGGCATGCTGACCTGCATCCGGAAAGCCTTCGATCTGCTGCGCGAGCATGAGGGCGATGATCTCGGGCTGGCCGACGTGCCTGTCGACGATGGACCGACCTACGACATGCTTTGCGAGGGCAAGTCGCTCGGCGTCTTCCAGGTCGAAAGCCGGGCGCAGATGAACATGCTGCCGCGTCTCAAGCCGCGCGTGTTCTACGATCTCGTCATCCAGGTCGCGATCGTCAGGCCCGGCCCGATCCAGGGCGACATGGTCCATCCCTATCTGAGGCGACGCGCCGGGATCGAGGATGTGCATTACCCGGCGCCCTCACCAGAGCATGGTCCTGCCGGCGAACTTTTCGAGGTGCTCAGCAAGACCAAGGGCGTGCCGCTGTTCCAGGAACAGGCGATGAAGCTCGCCATGGTCGCCGCGAAATTCAGCGACATCGAGGCCAACGGCCTGCGCAAGGCGATGGCGACCTTCCGCAACGACGGCACCATCGGCAATTACGAGGCCCTGATGGTCGAGCGCATGGTCGGACGCGGCTATGAACGCGCCTTCGCCCAGCGCTGCTTCGAACAGATCAAGGGGTTCGGCAGCTACGGCTTTCCAGAAAGCCACGCCGCCTCCTTCGCCAAGCTGGTCTACATCTCGTCATGGTTGAAAAAGCATCACCCGGCCGCCTTTGCCTGCGCGCTGCTGAATTCGCAGCCGATGGGGTTCTACGCACCGGCCCAGATCGTGCGCGAGGCGCAGGAGAACGGCGGCGTCGAGCCGCGCCCGATCGATGTGAATGCGAGCTGCTGGGATAATACGCTGGAGCGCGATGCACGCGGGGCGATCGCCCTTCGCCTCGGCCTGCGCCAGATCGACGGCTTCACCGAGGACTGGGCTATCCGACTTGCGAAGGCGCGCCAGAGCGGCTTCGCGGATGTCGAAACTCTGGCCCGCCGCGCCCGGCTTCCCGCCCGCGCCATGCGCCTGCTCGCCGACGCAGACGCCTTCCGCTCGATCGGGCTCGATCGCCGCGAAGCGCTCTGGGCCGTGCGCCGACTGCCCGATGATGATGCCTTGCCGCTCTTCATGGCGGCGCAGGCGCAGGAACTCGGGACCGAGCCCGACATGGCACTCCCCGTCATGGCTTTGCAGGAGCATATCGTCGCCGATTACCAGACGGCTCGGCTTTCGCTGAAGGGCCATCCGATGGGCCTGTTGCGGCCCCTGTTTTGCTCACAGAGGATTTCCAGCAGCGCGGAGACCGACGCCAGGCCCGACGCCGCCTTCGTGCGGACCGCCGGCATCGTGCTGGTGCGCCAGCGTCCCGGCAACGGCAAGGCGATCTTCATCACGCTGGAGGACGAGACCGGCGTCACCAATGTCGTGCTCTGGGCGCGCCTGTTCGAGCGCTACCGACGCGAGGTCATGAGCGCGCGGCTGCTGCTGGTCGAAGGCCGTGTCCAGAAAAGCCCCGAAGGCGTGACCCATCTGATGGCCCAGCGCGTCTTCGACCGGACAGCCGATCTGCTCAGCCTGTCGGACACCCATCGCGCCGAGATCGCCCTGACCCGGGCCGACGAAATCCTGCACCCGCAAATCCCGCGCGGACGCCATCCTCGCAATGTCCGCATCCTGCCGAAATCGCGGGATTTCCATTAGTTCACGCAATTGAGCGGTTAAAATCGCCCGGTGTAGTCAGCTTCTCATCAAGAGCATCCTGCAGGAGCAGGGTATCGCGGTACAGGCAGGTCTTGGCGCACAGGGCCATGTCTGCTTCGTCGATTGGGCCATCAATACGAACATCCTCGCCTGGCTCGATGACAATGTCGTCGGGATGCGGCAGAGGGCTGGGTACAGGCATTACGTTCCGCTTGGCCCGCTCGATCTCCGCGAACTTCTCATCGCGGTAGCGTTGCCAAAACTCGCGCTTTTCCTGCTGATCTCGCGCGACCACGCTGAGCGCACGCTCGATACGAAGTAGTGAGTCTCGCTGGGCCAGCCAGTTGCCCTTTCCAGCGGCAGCCATCTGCGCTCGGATAATCCCCTCGAACATCGGGATCGAGACGCTCTGTCCATTCTCCTTGATCGAGACGGACGTCATCGCGATGCGCGCCGTTGCAGCATGGACGGAGTGATCGTCCAGGAACGCTGTTGCGTCTGACGAACGCTTTGGCCGTCCTTTCGGATTGCCGCTCTGGCCAGGCTTGAACCTGCCGGCCCTTGGCGGCTCGGCTCCGTCTTTGCCAAACAGCTCGCACTTCAGGCTCTCCATCACGGGAGCAGGGATTTTGCCCGTACGATCATCCTTGGTCATGAATCAACCCTCCACCACTGCAGCGAGGGATGCCGCGATTCCGCGACGTTCATCAGCCACATCTTCGAACCGCTCGTCAGTACCCGCGAGGGTCGCCTGCTTGCCGGTCAGCTTTTCCCAGCGCGCGATGATCGTGTCGCAATAACCGGGGTCGAATTCGAGCAAGTGCGCTTGGCGGCCGCAGGTTTCGGCCGCGATCAGCGTCGTGCCCGACCCGCCAAAGATGTCGAGCATGACCTCGCCGCGTTTCGAGCAGTCCTTGATAGCGTCGGCCACCAGCGCCGTCGGCTTGACGGTCGGGTGCATCGCCAGCTCATCGATGCGTTGACTGCCCACGCTGCTGATGCCGGCGTAGTCCCAGACATTGGTGCGGTAGCGTCCAGTCTCGCCAAGGCAAAAGCTGTTCGTATGCGGCGCAGTGCCAACCTTGAAGACAAAGACAAGCTCATGCTTTGACCAATAGAAGCTGCCCATGCCGCCATTGCTCTTGTTCCAGACGCAGAGGTTTTTGAACTCCGTGAAGGCGGCCTCACCGGCATCAAGAACCTCGCGCATGTGGCGCCAGTCCATGCAGACGAAGGCGATGGCGCCGTCCCGGCAGACCGCAGCAGCATTGCCGAGCGTCGTGGTGAGGAACTGCGTGAACTCACCCCGGGACATCTCCCCAGCGGCCATCGCAAACTCGCGATGGCGAACCGAGCCCAGCCCGCAGACATGACCGTCGATCTGTACGTTGTAGGGCGGGTCGGTGAAGACGAGATCAGCGCGCTCGTTGCCGAGCAGGCGCGCGATGTCGTCTGACGAGCGAGCATCCCCGCAGAGCAGTCGGTGACGGCCCAGGTGCCAGATCTCGCCGAACCGCGTGACCGGCGTCGCGGGCAGGAGAGGAATGATGTCAGTTGCGGGCCGAGGCTCAGGTTTGGCCTTGCGAACCTGATCGAGCGTAAAGTCGATCTCGGCGATCGAGGAGCCGGTCAGCGACAGATCGAAGTCGAGCTCGCCCAGCGCTTCGAACTCGATGGCCAGGATCTCCGTGTCCCAGCCTGCGTTCAGCGCCAGCTTGTTGTCGGCCAAAACGTAGGCCCGTCGCTCGGTGACGCTCAGATGCGAGAGCCGGAGAGTCGGTACCTCAACCAGCCCAAGTTCCTTGGCAGCCATCACTCGGCCATGCCCGGCGATGATCTCACCTTCGTCGCTGACCAATACCGGGGTTGTAAAGCCAAAGCGCCTCATGCTCTCGGCGATCTGACGGATTTGCTTCCGCGAATGCTGCCGAGCGTTGTTCGCATACGGCCGCAGTGACGCGGTCGCCATCATCTCAATCTTCGGATTCGTCTTCGCTACATCGCTGTTCCATCGCGGCCGGCGGCCAAGGAACGTATAGCGAACAGAAAGTACTGCCGAGACATGGCAGTAGCAGCGGCTTGGGCAACGCCTTTCCACAGCCGGCTCGCGTCACGAAACGAGCAGTGCCAGCCGCCGCGCGCGAAATCTGGCTCTCAGTCCCCATGTCGTTAAATCGCAATCGTCAACCTCATAGCGGCAATCTGATCCCGCCCAACGGCAATCACGTCACGCTTAAACGCAATCTCATCCCACGAAACGACAATCTCATCTCGGCAAACGACAATTGGATACCGCTAAGCGACAATCTGGAACCGCCAAAGCGCAACGGCATCCCGGCAAATGGCAACGCCGAAAGCCGGATCTGCGAGCGGCCACACCATCGCAAGACCATTTCTGAGGCCAAAACGCATGGCAAAAGGCCCGGCAACCCGGATCTTGAGCGAAATTCGGAAGAGCTGCCCGCCGCCTCCGCGACGGGGGACTTCTGATCAGCGCCGAAAAAATAACAGGATAGAACAGGAGAACAGGAGAACAGCTGGGTAGCAGGTGACACCCAACCGACGCTGCAGGTTTCAGCTGGGACAGGAGAACGGTTCGGTCGGACCTGCGTCCGCCGCCAGCTCTTTGATCTCACGCCAGTTCGCTTCGCTCACGGCTCCGATGGGACGGCCTGGCCGGCCGGCGGGCGGTCGCCCTTGCGAACGCTGCGCGTTCGAAGACTCTCCCCAACCCTCCACCACTGTTTCGCTCACGGCAGTTTCGCTTCGCTCGACGCTTCCGCCGGGGCGGGCGGCGCGTCAGGCGCGCTGGCTGCGAAACGAACCTGCCTTCTAGACGAACTCTCGCACGCTCTGCTCCGGCGTCTGTCTCAAGCCGGTCCCTATCATTCCTTCTCCCAGTACCAGGCGGCGTAGACGTTGCGCTTGTCGTGACCGCGTTGCTTCAGGACCGAGCGAAGCGCGCGCACGTCCTGCTTCTCGCAGGCGATCCAGATGAAGGCGTCGGCTCCGGACGAGGCGATCGCCCTGCGCCCCTCGTCGACCAGGACGCCTGTCGCGCCTGCCGGATAATGCCTGCGATGCAGCCAGCGCACGTCGAGGCTTCCCGCCGACGGAAGCGGCTGTTCCTCCCGCGCGTCCAGCACCTCGACGATCGCCCGCATCCCGGTCCCGGCGGGAACCTCCGCCGCGATACGGGCGATCGCCGGCAGAGCGCTTTCGTCGCCGATCAGCAGGATCGAGGCCGCCTTGGGAAGGCTGCCGCTGCCTGGCCCGATCAGCGCCGCCACGTCGCCCGGCCGCGCATCGCGGGCGAAGTCGCCGCCCGGCGTGGCGACACCCGCATCCGGATGCTGGAAGACATCGACCCAGAGCTCCCGGCGATCGGTGTCGACGGCGCGGATCGTATAGGGGCGCACCAGCAATGCGTCCTGGCCCTCGGGCCATGCGATCCGGCCGTCGCGGCGATAGCCCGGCCAGACGGGCTGCCTGCCTCTGGGCGGAACGAGGATGCGGACATGCATGTCCCCGCCGACGAAGGGGGCCACGTCGGCGCAGGACAACCTGACGCGCCGCATATGCGGCGTGATCTCCTCCGCCCCGACGACCGTGACCTCGTGAAGGTTCGGAAGCTTGGCGAGCGCATCCGTCCGTGACCAGACGAGTTCGAGCGGATCGGCGCCGGCGAAGAAGAACATGTGCTCGGCGATGCTGTTGCGGGCGACCTGTAGCGCCGCCTCCGACGGGCAGGCGAGATCGATCAGCAGCCTGGGTTCGCGCAGGCGGATCCGCGCGGCGCCGTATTTGCTCGTCAGCACGGCGAGATCGCCCGTCCGCTCGACCTCGGCATGCTCCACGAAGTGTTCGCAGATCTGGTCGAGCATGTGCGCGGCGTTTGTCGCCAGCGCCACGCCCTCAAGCTTGAATTCGTCCCGTTTGACTTCCTGCCGCTTGACTTCCTGCGCCTGATTCATGGCCGTTGGCCCTCCGTCGGGGATGTCTGCATGCGGTGACGGCCGATCGGCAGCATGATCGGCCGGCCCGAGGTCGGATCGGTCAGGATGCGGCTCGCGAGCCCGAAGACAGCCTGAACGGTGGCTTCGCTCAGCACCTCCTCGGGATGGCCCGAGACATGGATCCGGCCATCCGCCAGAGCGACGAGATGGTCGGCGTAGCGGGCGCCGAGATTGAGATCGTGCAGCACCATGACCACCGTGGTGCCGCGCGCGCGATTGAGATCGACCAGAAGATCGAGAATCTCGACCTGGTGGTTGATGTCGAGAAACGTGGTCGGCTCGTCCAGAAGCAGGATGCTCGTCTCCTGAGCCAAGGCCATGGCCATCCAGACGCGCTGGCGCTGCCCGCCGGACAGCTCGTCGACCGGCCGCTCGGCGAGATCGACCGTGCGGGTCGCGATCAGCGCGTGGCCCACCGCCGCTTCATCGGCGGCCGTCCAGCGCGAGAACAGCGAATTATGCGGGTGCCGTCCGCGCCTGACGAGATCGTCGACGGTGATGCCCTCGGGCGCGATCGGCGATTGCGGCAGCAGCCCGACGATGCGGGCGAGCTCGCGGGTCGGCGTCCGGTGGATCGACTTGCCGTCGAGCAGCACCTGTCCCCGACCCGGCGTCAGCAGTCGCGACATGGCGCGCAGGAGCGTGGATTTTCCCGACGCGTTGGCGCCGACGATCACGGTGATCTTGCCCGGCGGCACGTCGAGATCGAGCCCGTGAAGGATCTCGGTCTCGCCATAGCCCACGGAGAGCTGGCTCACGGTCATGGCGTGGCCGGGGGAGGCGGTCATAACGATCTTCCACTGCGGTTGATGCGCGCGATCAGGTAGAGCAGGTAGGGCGCGCCGAGAGCGCCGGTGACCACCCCGACGGGATAGCGGCTCGGCAGCAGGAACTGCCCGGCATAGTCTCCCGCGAGCGCCAGCAAGGCCCCTATCAGCGCCGAGGGCACGAGCAGGGACGCGCCGCCGCCGACGAGCCGGGCGGCGATCGGACCCGACAGGAAGGAGATGAAGGCGATCGGGCCCGTGACCGCCGTCGCGATCGCGATCATGCCGACGGCGGCGAAGATGACGGCGATCCGTGTCCTTGCGACATTCACGCCGAGGCCGGCGGCCATCTCGTCGCCGAGCCGCAGCACCTCGAGGTCGCGGCGCCGGGCGAGCAGGATGGCCCCGAACACGATGACGGCGAGCAGCAGCAGCCAGGCCTCGCCGAGCCGCGCGCCGTTGACGCTGCCGGTCAGCCAGCGCATCGCCTCCTGCAGGTTCCAGGCGGGCGCTGTCGACAGGATATAGGCGATCACGCTGTTGAGCATGGCCGAGACGCCGATGCCGACCAGGATGAGCCGCGTCCCGGCCACGCCGTTGCGGACCGCCAGAGCATAGATCAGCAGTGCGACGCCGAGCCCCGCCGCGACGGCGAGGAGCGAGACGACCGGGCCGTCGAGCGACAGGACGGTGATGGCGAAGACGGCGGCCGCGCTGGCGCCCGACGTGATCCCGATGATGTCGGGGCTGGCGAGCGGATTGCGGAGCATGATCTGGAAGACCACCCCGCCAAGCCCGAAGCTCAGGCCCGCCAGAACCGACAGGACCGCTCGTGGCAGTCGCAAGGTCCCGACCAGAAAGCCCGCGCCCGCGATGTCCTCGCCGATCAGGACGCGCAGCACCGTGGCAGGGGGCGTGAAGGATTGTCCGAGCGTCAGCGTCAGGGCGAAGACGAGCAGGACCAGCGTCGCCAGAACGCCGATCGTCAGGCGCTGGCGGGCAAGCCGCCGAAACCGGCCGGCGGCGACCGCGTTCATCGCAGCCGCGTCGATGGAGGATGCGCGGCCGGTCACAGCTCGCGCACCCGCTGGCGCCGGACGATCCAGATGAAGACGGGCGCGCCGATCAGGGCCATGACGATGCCGACCTCGATCTCGGCCGGCCGCGCCACGATGCGCCCGACGATGTCGGCCGCCAGCAGCAGGCAGGCTCCTCCCACGGCGCAGAAGGGCAGCAGCCAGCGGTAGTCGACGCCGATCAGCAATCGGCACAGATGCGGCACGACCAGGCCCAGAAAGCCGATCGGCCCGCAGATGGCCGTCGTCGCGCCGCAGAGCAGGATGCCTCCCAGCGAGGCGACCGCGCGAGATATGGCGACATTCTCGCCCAGACCGCTCGCCAGATCGTCCCCGAGCGCGAGCGAATTCAACCTCCGTGCCGAAAACAGGCTGATGATGAAGCCGGCCGTCAGGAACGGCAGCGCCGGGACGAGCCGGTCGAAGGTCGCGCCGCCGACGCCGCCGACCTGCCACGCCTGGATGCCGCCGGCGATATCGTTGCGGGGGAGCACGACCGCGATGACCAGCGAGGCGCAGGCGACGGCCGTGGCGGCGCCGGCCAGCGTGAGCTTGAGGGGCGTCGCGCCGCCGGGCCCGAGCGATCCGACCCTGTAGACGAACAGGGTCGCGGCCCCCGCTCCCAGAAGCGCCGACCAGAGATAGGCTTCGGGCGACGCGATGTCGAACCAGGCGACGCCGATGACGACGGCCAGCGACGCGCCGGCGTTGACGCCCAGAATGCCGGGATCGGCGAGCGGGTTGCGGGTGACGCCCTGCATGACGGCCCCGGCGAGCGCCAGCGACGCGCCGCCGAGGAGCGCCAGCAGCGTGCGCGGGATGCGGACCGCCACGGCGGCCTGCCCGATGGTGTCGGTGCGTCCCGCGATCGCCGCGAGAATGTCGTCCGATCCGACCTCGCGCGTCCCGACCGTGACCGAGAGCGCCGCCAGCATGGCGAGCGCGACCAGCAGTCCGAGCAGGCAGAGGCCGCGAAGCGCCTTTCGATGAGCAAGCCGGTCCCGCCGGGACGGGTTGTGCGCGTTCGATACGGTCATTTGGATTTGGCGGTCATCTGGACTTGCGGGCAGCCTCGGCCAGCAGGGCGACGTAGTCCTTCAGGACCCAGGAGATCGAAAGCGGTGTGGGGTTCGCCGCCGTCCCGACCGGGTTGCGTCCCAAAAGGACCAGCGCACCGTTCGAGACGGCGGGCATCTTCGACGTCAGCGGGTTCTTCGCGAGCGCATCCAGCAGGTTCGGGCCGCCATAGGTCACCAGGATGTCGACATCGCCGAACATATCGATCCGCTCCGAACTGACGGAGCCGGAGAACTTGCCCGGCGAGGACGCCTGGACGACGCTTTGGGGGGATTTCAGGCCGAGATCGGCGAAGAAGCGCACACGGGTGTCGTCGGTCGTGTAGAAATTGACCGTGCTCAGATCCCGCGCGGCCAGATGCGTGACGAACATGGCCGACTTCCCGGCCAGTTCCGGGTGCCGGGCGGCGGCCGCCGCGATCTCCGCCTCGATTTTGGCGATCAGCGCCGTGCCTTGCGCGGCCATGCCCATCGCCATGCTGTTGAGGCGGATCATGTCGCGCCACCCGGTCGACCACGGCGCCTCGGGATAGGCGACGACGGGGGCGATCTGGCTCAGGGTGGCGTAATCCTTCCGGGTCAGGCCGGAATAGGAGGCGAGGATGACGTCGGGCCTGCTCGCCGCGACAGCCTCGAAATCGATGCCGTCGCCCTCGTTGAAGAGGACGGGCCTGGCGGCGGGCAGTTCCTTCAGCCTGGCTGCGACCCAGGGCAGCAATCCGTCACCGTCGTCATCGCCGAAATTGGCCCGGGCGAAGCCGACGGGAACGACGCCGAGAGCCAGCGGCACCTCATGGTTCGCCCATGCGACCGTCGCGATGCGCTCCGGCTTCTTCCTGATCACCGTGGTGCCGAGCGCATGCTTGATGGTGATGGGGTAGGATATCGCCTCCTGCGCCGGCGCGCCGGTCGCGGCGGCGATTGCGAGACCGATGACGGCCAAGCGGATGGCGGACCAGAGTTTCAGCATGGCGACGGTTCCTGCCGGAAAGGGTTCGGTGTCCGAGCGCCGCACTGTCATGCGGCGCTCCAGTTCGCTGGCCGACGCGGGAAGCCCCATCGAAAGGCGCGCCGCGTACTGAGAGGCTGCCACCCGCCTATTTGCGGGGCGCGCGCCAGCCGCAGCCCCGCCGAGCCTCGATCAGAACTGGACGGTGGCCGATCCGACGAAGGTCCTCGGCGAGGCGACCGTCACGAAATTGCCGGTCGTCAGCCAGTAGCGCCTGTCGAAGACGTTCTCGACGTTGAGGCGGAACGTGACCGGCCGCTCGTAGATCGTCGTCTCGTAGCGGACGCCGAGATCGAACCGCGTCCAGTCCGGAAACTCGACCGTGTTGGCGGTGGTGAGATACGAACCCGAGGTGTAGATGACGCGCCCGTTGAGGCTCAGGCCGCGCAGCCAGGGCGTGTCCCATTCCAGACCGGCCGACGCCGTGAAATTCGGCACGCCGGCGGCGTCGTTGCCGCGCTCGAGCGGGTTGGCCGGCGAGGTCAGCTCCGGCTTCAGGAAGGTCGCGCTGGCGAGCCCGCGCAGACCAGGCATGATCTCGCCATAGGCCGACAGCTCGAGGCCGCGATTGCGCTGCTCGCCATCATAGGCCAGCGCATTGGACGCCGTCCGGACCTGGCTCGGGCGCGCGATCTGGAACAGCGCCGCCGTCGTGGTGATGCTGCCCCAGTCGACCTTGACGCCGATCTCCTGCTGGTCCGACTTGAACGGCGCGAGCACCGCCCCGGAGTTGCTGAAACCGGCGCCCACGATCGTGCCCGCCGTCAGACCTTCGGCGTAGTTGGCGTAGAGCGAGACGTTTTGCCACGGCTTGACGACGATGCCCGCGAGCGGCGTCGTCGCATCGCCCTCGTAGCGGGTCGTCCGCGCACCTGTGGCGGTGCTGTAGCCTTGCGTCGTCACCTTCTGATGGCGGACGCCGACGGTCAGGAGCACCCTCTCGTCGAGAAACGACATCGTGTCGGCGGCGGCGAAGCTGGTCAGCGTCTGGTAAGACGCCTTGCGCGGGTCCCGGCGCAGGCCCGTCACGGTCGGCAGCGGCGACGGATTGTAGATGTTGGATGGCACGGACTGCGCCGGCGTGTTGGCGACATAGGCGTTCCCGGCTTCCTGGCCGTAGGCGGTGAAGCCGAGGCTCAGCGAGTGCTTCACCGGGCCGGTGTCGAAACGCGCCCGCAGGCCAACATTGCCGCTGACGGTCTCGCTGTAGGAATCGAAAAAGGCGTTGATCAGCCGGAAATTCCCGAAGGCATCCGCACCGCTGCTGAAGCCCGCGACGCGGGAATCCGGGAAGGTCTGGTCGTTCGCGCCCTTGCGATAGCCGATGCCGGCATAGGCGGTCAGCCAGTCGGTCAGATCGTATTCGACGAAGGACGCGATGGTATGGTCCCGCTGCTTGAGGTTCGTGCCCGGATACCAGTTGCCGCGCGCGTCAGGGGGGCGGGGGACGAACGGGATTGTCGGTTGCAGCGTTATCTGCGGGCGGAAATTCCTGGTCTCGTCGTTCTGCGTAATCGCGTCGAGCGACCAGCGCAGGCGCTCGCCGCGGTAGTCGAGCGCCACGGAGCCTAATCCGGTGCGCAGGTTGCCGTCCTCGATCGAGGCTTCGCCGCTGCGCACCAGGCCGTTGACCCGGACGCCCCACTCCTTGTTGTCGCCGAAGCGGCGGCTGGCGTCGACATGGACCCCGAAATTGCCGCTGCTGATGAAGGTCGGCGTCACGCGCACGAAAGCCTCGTCGGGGGCCCGCTTGGTGATGATGTTGATGGCGCCGCCGATGCTGCCGCCCGGCGGGATGCCGTTGGCCAGGGCGCCTGGCCCCTTCAGCAACTCGATCCGCGCGATGTATTGCGCCGCCGCCCGGTTGGAGGAGATCAACCCGTAGAGACCGTTGAAGCCGGTGTCGCCTGCGGGCACCTGGAAGCCGCGAATCTGGAAGGTGTCGTCGAAGCCGTTGCTGCCCGTCGTCAGGCGCACCGAGGAATCGTTGATGAGCGTATCCGCCGCTGTCCTCGCCTGCTGGTCCCGGATCAGCTTCTCGGTGAAACTGACGGTGCTGAACGGCGTGTTGAGCACGTTGCGGGTGCCCAGGATGCCGAGCGATCCGCCTCGCGCGACCTGCCCGCCGGCGTAGGGAGCCGGCAACTCGCCCGGACGGCGCTCGCCCGACACCTCGATCGTCTGCAGGTCGATGACGTCGGAGGTCGGCCGTACCGCAGGGGTCGCTCCGGCAGCCTGTGCATATCGGTGACGGGGCGTCGCCGCGACGCGATCCCGATCGCGCTGCCCTGACGGCGGCAGCAGCCCGACGGCGGCGACGGCGATTTCGTCGACGGCGGCTGCGCCGGCATGAGCCATGGCGGGGCCGGAAAGGAGTGCGCCCGCGAGCAGGCCGCCGGCCAGATGCACGGCCATGGCGGAATGGCTCAGGCCTGAAACGAAAGCAGCGCGGATCGCACCGCGACCAATGTCCTCGTGAGAATTCTTCTGCCAGACGCAGTCCATTATCGCAACCCTTCGTAGCCATCGCAGGTGTCGCGCAGCAAGCGTGCCACCTGATTCGAGAGCAGACTGTCGTCATCTGCAAGCGGCCGCTTAACAGTAGATCGAGAGATCGCGCAATACTTATCATTACAATAGAATTGTAATGATTATAAAATATTCTGATGCTCTACTATTTCTAAAAGAAACTGGCTTCTGCTCTGGGCGGCGCAGATCCGCCCCATCTGCTCGCCGCAGGATCGGCCCCTGGTCCGCGCAAGGGCGCTCCGGCAAAGGCGGGCGCGCTGGCGCGCCGCGCTCCCGTCAGCCGTAACGCAGCGCAATCGGGGATCGTCGCAGCCGAAAAAGCAGACCCAGCGCAATATTCGCGGCCTTGGCAGTGCCGGACTCTATGTTACCGTGCGCCTTAGAGCGGATTACAAAAAGCCGCCACCGGCTTCGCCGTAAGAACCTTCGGCGCGGCCAGCACGCAGGGAGGATACGATGCGTAAGGCGCTTATGGCCGCTATCGCGGCTTGCGGTCTCGTGGCGGCTTCATCAGTCGCCAATGCCCAGGACAAACTCAAGATCGGCGTGATGGCGACCCTGTCGGGCGCCCTGACGTCCGGCGGCGAGGACGGCGTTCGCGGCGTCCAGATCGCGGCCAAGGAACTCGGCAACAAGCTCGGCGGCCGCGAGTTCGAACTCATCATCACCGCGACCGACGCCAGCCCGGATTCCGCGCTGCGCGCCGCCCGCAAGCTCGTCGAGCAGGACAAGGTGCAGCTCATCATCGGACCGCTTTCCGGCTCCGAGGGCATCGCCATGCGCGACTACAGCAAGACGGTGCCGAACCTCGTGATGATCAACGGCTCGTCGGGCGCGCTGGAAACCACCTTCGTCAACCCCTCGCCGAATTTCTTCCGCTTCAACAGCGACGGCGCGATGTGGATGGCGGGCCTCGGCGAATACGTGCTGAAGGACAAGGGCTACAAGAAGATCTCGGTCATCGCCGAGGACTACTCGTTCCCCTATACGCAGGTCTTCGGCTTCGCGCTCGGCTATTGCCGTGCCGGCGGCGAGATCACGCAGCGCCAGTGGGTGCCGCTTGGCACCAAGGATTTCGGCTCGGTGATCGCCAACATCCCCGACGATGTCGACGCCGTCTTCCTCGGTCTCGGCGGCGGCGACTCGGTCAACTTCCTCAACCAGTACAGCCAGACCGGCGGCAAGGCGAAGTTCATCGGCGGCTCGATCATGGTCGACCAGACCGTTTTGTCGTCGAAGGGCGCCGCCAAGAAGCTGCTGGTCGGCACGCCATCATCGGGCGGCGTCGCCGACGCCTGGGACAATCCGAAGTGGAAGGCCTGGGTCAAGTCCTATCAGGACGCCTTCCCGGCCGACAAGCGCTTCGCCAGCCCCTCGCTCTTCGCGACCAATTACTACAATGCCGTCATCGCCCTGTCGGTCGCGATGGACAGGGTCAAGGGCGACATCTCGGATGGCGGCGCCAAGCTGCGCGCCGAACTCGCCAAGGTCGAACTGGACGCGCCCAACGGCAAGATCAAGCTCGACGGCAACCGGCAGGCGATCGCCACGACCTTCATCACGGAAGTCGCGGAACTGCCCAACGGCGAGCTGACCAACAAGTTCGTCCGCGCGGTCCCCGACGTGACGCAGACGCTCGGGCTCTCGCTCGACGCGTTCAAGGCGGTGGGGCTGCCGTCGCGCACCAATCCGGAATGCAAGAAATAGGCGCCTGAGCGTATGGCGGAGGGGGAGGAACGCGAGATGCGCGCCCCCTTCGCTCCCCTCACGTCCCGGCTCCGGGCGCACGCGATCGACGATCGCGGCGCAAGGATCGCGGCTTGCCCGACCGGGCCAGGCTCGCGCCGCCGGACCTGCCTTGGCGAGGTATCATGAGTCGCGCAGTTGCGGTGTGCCACGGGCCCTTCGGCCGGGTCGCGATCTACGATCTCGACCGCCCGCTGGTGCTGCACGCCCATCGCGAGGCGCACCTGATCTTCTTCCTGGAGGGGTCGCGCGGGCTCGTGACCGTCAACGGCCGCTCCACGCTGGTCGATCCCTTCATGGGCGTCGCGATCAACCCCTGGGAGCCGCACAATTTCCAGCCCGAGCGCGCCGGCTCCTTCGGCCTCTTCCTCGTCGTCTACCTGAAGCCGGAATGGCTCGCGGCGCAGACCATGACGCCGGCCGGAGCGCTGGCGTTCCCCGCACCCGATCTGGTCATCACGCGCGAGCTCGCCTCATGGCGCGACGAGGTGGTCGGGATGCTCCTGTCATCGCATCGCGAACTCAATCTGGAGCCGGTGCTGATGGCGCTGGCGCAGGCGTCGAGCGAGCCGATCGGCCTCGACCTCGCCTCCTCACTGATCCATGTCGCGCCGTACGTGGCGCTCGACCGCCGCGTGCTGCGCGCCCGACGCCTGATCGAGGATCAGCCGAGCCATGAAGGCGCGCTCGAGCGCGTCGCCCGCGAGGCCGGCCTGTCGCGGGCGCATTTCTTCAAGCTCTTCCGCGAGCAGGTCGGCGTGACGCCGACCGTGTTCGCCAACACCGTCCGGCTCGACGCCGCGCTGGACCGCCTCGTGCTCTCGGGCGATCCGGTGACGCGGATCAGCCATGCGCTGGGCTTTTCCTGCCAGAGCGTGTTCACCCGGTTCTTCACCGCGCATATGGGCATGGCGCCGCGCGACTATCGCCGGGTCCTGCGCAGGGTCGGCCCGGTTCCAACACTCGGCCAGATGCCGTCTCCGGGCCAGACCGCCTTGCAGGCCCGCCATGTCTGATTTCATCGCACGCCGCCCGGTCTGGTCGCTGGTCATCCTCGTCGCGGTCGCGATCCTGGTCTGGCTCGTCTTCGTGATCTGGTCGCCCGGCATGGAGCAGGCATTCGGCCGCAAGCGCGTGTTCCTGAGCGCGTTGTTCAACGGGATCACGCTGGGTGCGCTGTATTTCCTCGTCGCGAGCGGCTTCACGCTGATCTTCGGGCTGATGCGGAACGTCAATCTGGCGCATGGCTCGCTGTATCTGTTCGGCGGCTATCTCGGCTACAGCGTCGGCGAACTGACGGGCTCCTGGCTGGTGGCGCTGCTGGTCGCCTTCATCGTCGTCGGCCTCGTCGGCGTATTGATGCAGGTCCTCCTGTTCCGCTGGATGGAAGGTCAGGATCTGCGGCAGACGCTGGTCACGATCGGCCTCTCGATCATCTTCGCCGATCTGCTTTTGTGGAACTATGGCGGCGACACCTTCCAGGTGACGACGCCCGACTGGCTGTCCGGCCCCGTGACGCTGCCGCTCGCCGTCGCGCTGCGCAGCAATGGCGAGGCCGTGATGATGACCTATCCGCTGGTGCGGATCGCGATCCTCGTCGGGGCGATCGTCGTCGGCGTGCTGATGTGGCTCGCGCTCAACCGCACGCGCGTCGGCATGCTGGTGCGGGCGGGCGTCGACGACCGCGACATGCTGTCGGCGACCGGCGTCAGGGTGCAGCTCGTCTTCGTCATGGTCTTCGCCTTCGGGGCCGGGCTTGCGGGGCTGGCGGGCGTCGTCGGCGGCACCTTCCAGTCGCTGCAGCCCGGCGAGGACACCCGCATCCTGCTGTCCTCGCTCGTGGTCGTCATCGTCGGCGGCATGGGCTCGATTCCCGGCGCGGCCGTCGGCGCGCTGATCGTCGGCCTCGCCGAGCAGTTCGGCTCGGTCTACATGCCGACCTATGCGGTGATGCTGACTTTCGTCATCATGGTGGCGGTTCTGGCGGTGAGGCCCGAGGGCCTGGCGGCAAGGCGCTGACGATGGCGATCGCGGACCTCAACCTGGAGCAACGCGCCCGACCCCGGGAGAGCCTTGGCGACTGGGTCGGACGCCGGGGCACGGCTTTCTGGATCACCGCCGGCCTGCTTCTGGCGATGCCGGCGATCGCGAGCCCGTTCTGGCTCGTCCAGATCATCGCCTATGCGATGGTGCTCGGCATGATCGCGCTGAGCCTGATGTTCCTCGCGGGCTATGGCGGCATCGTCAGCCTCGTCCAGATGACGGTGGCGGGCTTCGCCGGCTATCTCGTCGCGATCCTGGGCGACAGCGCGATCGCACAAATCAGCCTGAAGTGGCCGTGGTGGACGGCCGCGCCCGTGGCGATCCTGATCGCGACGCTGTTCGGGACGCTCAGCGGTGCGCTCTCGGTCCGCACCGAGGGCATCTACACGATCATGATCACGCTCGCGATCGCCTCGGCCTTCTATTACCTGACGCTGCAGAACTACACGATCTTCAACGGCTTCAGCGGGTTCAACGGCATCCTGCCGCCGGTTTTTCTCGGCGTCGACTGGGGCCAGAACCTGCCCTTCTACTATCTGACGCTGGCCTGCGCGACGCTGGCCTACGGCGCCGTGATCTATGTCTCGCGCGCGCCGTTCGGCCTGGCCCTGCAGGGCACGCGCGACAATCCGCGCCGGATGGCGGCGCTGGGCTTCGACGTCGCCGCCCACCGCATCGCAGCCTATGCCTTCGCCTCGCTGATCGCCGCCTGCGCGGGCGTGCTGCTGGTCTGGTATCAGCGCCAGATCTCGCCGGGCACCGCCGGCGTCGGCCCCGTCGTCGACATGCTGATCATCGCCGTGGTCGGCGGCCTGAGCCGTCCGATCGGCCCCTTCATCGGCGCACTGGTCTATGTGCTGCTGCGGACCTTCTCGCTCGACGTGCTGGAGGGCGTGGGTCTCGACGGCCGGCGCTACCAGTTGCTGATCGGGCTGGGTTTCCTCGTCATCGTGCTGTTCTCGCCCGATGGGCTGATCGGCATCTGGCAACGGCTGCGCGAGCGCTACCGCCGCAGCGGCGACGCGCGTGAGACGCAGATGCGGATCGGCGGGGGCTCGCCATGAGCGCGGTCGCCAACGCGATGTCCACGATTGCGACACGCGAGCGCCTGACGGCGGCCGGCTCGGCCAACGCGCTGGAACTGCGTGGCGTCTCAAAACTGTTCGGCGCGCTGGCGGCGCTGTCGGACGTGACGCTCTCGGTGAAGCCCGGCGAGCGCCGCGCCGTGCTGGGCTCGAACGGGGCCGGCAAGACGACCCTGTTCAACTGCATCACCGGCGATTTCGCGCCCAGCTCCGGCGTCATCCGCTTTTTCGGCGAGGATGTGACGGCGTTTCCGCCGCAGGAGCGCATCCGGCGCGGCCTGAGGCGCACCTACCAGATCTCGTCGCTCTTCGCCGGGCTGTCGGTGATCGACAATGTCTATCTCGCCTGTCGGGGCGTCTCGCGGAACCGCTTCTCGCTGATCAGGCCGCAGCGGGACGATACGCTCGTCCATGCCGCGCAGACGCTGGTCGAGGCGGTTCATCTCTCGGCCGTCAGGGACAGGCTGGTCGGCGAGCTCGCCTATGGCCAGCAGCGCCAGCTCGAGATCGCGCTGGCGCTGTCGGGCGCGCCGCGCTTCATCCTGTTCGACGAGCCGGCGGCGGGCCTGTCGCCGACGGAGCGGGCCGACCTCGTCCACATCCTGACCTCGCTGCCCAGCCATATCGGCTACATCATCATCGAGCACGACATGGACGTGGCGCTGCGCGTCGTCGAGAGCGTGACGATGATGCACAATGGCGCCATCTTCAAGGAAGGCGCGCCCCAGGAGATCGAGAGCGACCCGGAGGTCCAGGAGCTTTATCTCGGCGGCGGTCATGTCGGAGGCGGTCATGGCTGAGCGGCTGAAAGCGCCGCCCGGCGCCGGCATCCCGATCCTGCAGATCGCGGGCCTCAACGTCTTCTACGGACGCTCGCACGCGGTGCAGGGCGTCGATCTCACGCTGCAGAGCGGCGTGCTCTCGGTCGTCGGCCGCAACGGCATGGGCAAGACGACCATGTGCAAGGCGATCATGGGGCTGGTGCCGATCGCGTCGGGCTCGATCCGCTTCCTCAGTGAGGAGATCGCCGGACGCGCGCCGGCCGAGATCGCCAGGCTCGGCATCGGCTATGTGCCGCAAGGGCGCAGGCTCTGGCGCTCGCTGACCGTCGACGAGCACCTGCGCCTGATGCAGCGGGGAAAGCGCGGGGCCTGGACGCCCGAGCGCATCTACGAGGCCTTTCCGAGGCTCGCCGAGCGGCGCAACAATGGCGGCGCTCAGCTCTCGGGCGGCGAGCAGCAGATGCTGGCGATCAGCCGGGCGCTCCTGATGAATCCGCGCCTGCTGATCATGGACGAGCCGACGGAGGGGCTCGCGCCGGTCATCGTCGCCCATGTCGAGGAGATGCTGGTGCGCCTCGCCGAGCAGGGCGACGTCGCGATCCTCGTTATCGAGCAGAACATCGGCGTCGCGACGGAAATGTCGGACCCCGTCGCGATCATGGTCAATGGCCGGATCAACCGCATCATCGCGTCCGCCACGCTGGCCGGCGACCGCGAATTGCAGCAGCGTCTGCTCGGCGTCGGCCGCCACGGCCATGACGAGACGGATGGCGCGGCGGGCGGGACGGAGTCGGGACGCGCGCCCGCGCCTGCCGCCGCGCCGGCGGCGGGCCCGACGCGGGTGTACAACGCCAATCCGGTCATCCCGACGCGCTGGTCTCAAGCCGTTCCGGCGGCGCGCATCGAGGCCCAGGCGCGCACGATCTCGCGGCCGACGCTGGCGACGCTGGACGGCCGCTCGGTCGGCGACCGGCGCGGCGCGCCCTCGGTCAGCGCCGAGCCCCATGTCATCGTCGTCGGCACGCTCGACACCAAGGGCGACGAGCTGCGCCATATTCGCGACCTGATCCGTACTGAGGGCGTGCGGGCGCGGCTGGTCGACATCTCGACATCGGGCCGCAGCGCCGGCGGCGACGTCACGCCCCAGGAGATCGCGCTCGCCCATCCGCGCGGCTCGGCCGGGATCGCGTCGGGCGATCGCGGCACCGCTGTCGCGGCGATGACCGAGGCGTTCACGGCCTGGCTGCCGCGCCAGCAGGGCGTGTTCGGCGTGATCTCGGCCGGCGGCTCGGGCGCGACCGCGATGGTGACGCCGGCCATGCAGGCGCTGCCCGTCGGGCTGCCCAAGCTGATGATCTCGACCATGGCCTCGGGCGACGTGCGCGCCTATGTCGGCGCAGCCGACATCACGATGATGCATTCGGTCACCGATGTGCAGGGGCTCAACCGCGTCTCGCGGCTGGTGCTCGGCAACGGCGCGCGCGCCATCGCGGCCATGGCCAAAGCGCGGATCGCCGAGTTCTCCAGGCCAGCGCCCGCGCGGCGGAGCGAGGCCGAGAAGCCGCTGGTCGGGCTGACCATGTTCGGCGTCACCACCCCTTGCGTGCAGCAGGTCGCAAAACTGCTGGAGGCCGAGTGGGAGCCGCTGGTCTTCCACGCGACGGGCACGGGCGGCCGCGCCATGGAAAAGCTGGTCGAGTCCGGGCTGGTCGGGGCCGTCATCGACGTCTCGACCACCGAGATCTGCGACATGATGATGGGCGGCCTGCTGCCGGCGACCGAGGATCGCTTCGGGGCGATCATCCGCACCCGCATTCCCTATGTCGGTTCGGTCGGCGCGCTCGACATGGTCAACTTCTTCGCGCCCGAGACGGTGCCGGAGCGCTATTCCCGCCGCAAACTTTACCCGCACAATCCGCAGATCACGCTGATGCGGACCACGGCGGAAGAGAATGCGCGGATGGGGCGCTGGATCGGCGAGCGGCTGAACCAGATGGAGGGGCCGGTGCGATTCCTCATTCCCGAGCTTGGCGTCTCGGCGCTGGATGCACCCGGCCAGCCCTTCCACGACCCGGCCGCCGATGCGGCGCTGTTCCAGGCGCTGGAGCAGACGGTGCGCGCGACGCAGGCGAGGCAGCTCGTCCGCCTGCCTCATCACATCAACGACCCGGCTTTCGCCGCCGCCCTCGTGCAGCATTTCCGCGCGCTGCACGCCGGGCGGCGGCGCGAGCGCGCAGAGGGGCGTTCATGACCGCGTTCGACAAGAAGGCCCTGCTGAAGCGCTTCCGCGCCATGGCCGCGAAGGGCGAGCCGATCGTCGGCGGCGGGGCCGGGACCGGGCTGTCGGCGAAATGCGAGGAGCTAGGGGGCATCGACCTCATCGTCATCTACAATTCCGGCCGCTACCGCATGGCGGGCAGAGGCTCGCTCTCGGGCATGATGCCCTATGGCGACGCCAACGCCATCGTCATGGAAATGGCGGCCGAGGTGCTCCCGGTCGTGAAGACCACGCCGGTCCTGGCCGGCGTGTGCGGCACCGACCCGTTCCGGCGCATGGACGTGTTCCTCGACGAGGTGAAGCGCATCGGCTTCTCCGGCGTGCAGAACTTCCCGACCGTCGGGCTCATCGATGGCGTCTTTCGCAAGAACCTCGAAGAGACCGGCATGGGCTACGGCCTCGAGGTCGAGATGATCGCGCTCGCCAACGCCAAGGACCTGCTGACCACCCCTTACGTGTTCTGCGAGGCCGATGCGCGCGCCATGGCCAAGGCCGGCGCCGACATCATCGTCTGTCATCTCGGGCTGACGACGGGGGGCGCGATCGGGGCGGAGACGGCGCTCAAGCTCGCCGACTGCCCGGCGCTGGTCGACACCTGGGCGGCTGCCGCGCTGGCGGTGAAGAAGGATGCGCTGATCCTCGTCCATGGCGGCCCGGTCGCCGAGCCCTCCGACGCCGATTTCATCATGAAGAACACGAAACACTGCCACGGCTTCTACGGCGCATCCTCGATGGAGCGTCTGCCGGTGGAGACCGCGATCGCCGACCAGACCCGCGCCTTCAAGCGCATCGGGCGCAAACCAGACATCAAAAAGCCGGCGGCAAAGGCCGGCAAGGGCAAGAAGCCATGATGGTTTCTGTCCAGCCAACCACGCTCGTCATCCCGGGCGACCGAAGGGAGACCCGGGATCCATTCCGGGACAGTTCAGGAATGGGTCCCGGATCGGCGCCGCTGACGCGGCTTGTCCGGGATGACTGCGGTGGTTCGAAACCAAAGCCTGCAAGCATGGGGAGGGCATCACGATGACGGGCCAACTGATCGGATCGCTGATCCTCTGGCTGATCGTGACGGTGATCGTCATCGCCATCGTCGTCTATCTGGTGAACTGGCTCTATCGCCGCTCGTCGAAGGAGGTTTCCTTCGTCCGTACCGGCCTGTTCGGCGAAAAGGTGGTGATCAATGGCGGCGCCTTTGTGCTGCCGATCATCCACGACGTCACGCCCGTCAACATGAACGTGCTCCAGCTCGCCGTGACGCGGGCCAGCAACGACGCGCTGATCACCCGCGACCGGATGCGCGTCGACATCGACGCGGAATTCTACGTGCGGGTGAAGCCCGAGCGCGACTCGGTCTCGGTCGCCGCCGCGACGCTGGGCCGGCGCACGCTGCAGCCCGACCAGCTCCACGCCCTGCTTTCGGGCAAGTTCATCTCGGCGCTGCGCACCGTCGCCTCCGAGATGACGATGGAGGAGATGCACGAGCAGCGCGGCATGTATGTCCAGCGTGTCAAGGACGCCGCCGCCGAGGCGCTCGACCAGAACGGCCTTCTGCTGGAATCGGTGGCGCTGACCGATCTCGACCAGACCGACCTGCAGTATTTCAACCCGTCGAACCGCTTCGACGCCGCCGGCCTGACGCGGATCATCGAGGAGATCGAGGACAAGCGGAAGCTGCGCAACGACATCGAACAGGATTCGATGATCCGCATCCGCACCCGCAACCTCGAGGCCGAGCGTCAGGCGCTCGACATCGAGCGCGACAGCGAGGCGGCGCGGCTCGACCAGCAGCGCGAAATCGAGATCAAGCGCGCCGTGCAGCGCGCCGAGGTGGCGCGCGAGCGGGCGGCGCGGGATACCGAAGCCGAGCAGGCCCTGATCCTCTCCCGCGAGGAGATCGAGAAGTCGCGCATCGCCAATGAGCGCTCGATCAGCGAGGCGCGCATCGCGTCCGACCGCGACATCCGCCAGCAGGAGATCGCGCGCACGCAAGCCGTCGAGGAAGCCGAAATCAGCTCGCGCGAGCTGATCGAGAAGGCCCGCATCGCCAACGACCAGGCGATCAACGTCGCGCGCATCGCCTCGGAGCGCGACATCCGCCAGAAGGAGATCGAGCGCACCAAGGTGCTGGAGGGGGCGGAAATCGCGGCTCGCGAGGCCACCGAGAAGGCGCGCATCAGCCAGGAAAGCGCGATCAGCGCCGCGCGCATCGCCAGCGAGCAGGAGGTGCGCAACCGCGAGATCGAACGGACGCGGGTGCTGGAGCAGGAAGACATCGCGGCGCGCGAAGCCGTCGACACCGCCCGCATCGCGCAGGAGGAGCGTGTGCGCGCGCTCGGCATCGCGCGCAACCGCGCCCTCGACGAGGCCGAGATCGCGGCGCGAGAGGCGGTCGAGAAGGCGCGCATCGCGCATGACGACGCGATCACCGCCGACCGAATCGCGCTGGAGCAGCGCAAGAGCCTGCTCGAGATCGGGCGGACGGAGACCGTCGAGGCGGCCGGGATCACGTCCCGCGAGACGATCGAGAAGGCGCGCATCAGCCAGGAGCGCGTCGTCGCGGGCGAGCGCATCGCGGCCGAGCTCTCGACCAAGGAACTGGAGATCAAGCGCAACGCCGATCTCGACGCAGCCGAACTGAAACGCCGCGACACGGTGGAGCGTCGCCGCATCGCCACCGAGCTCGGTCTCGACGAGGAGCGCATCGACGCGGCGAAATCGCGCGAGATGCTGCAGATCGCCCAGAAAAAGGCCGTCGAGGTCGCGGAAGAAGACCGCGCCATCGTGCTCGCCGCCAAGAAGGTCGAGCGCACCGACGCCGACACCACGCTGCGTCAGGCCGAGATCGCGGCCAGGCAGCAGGTCGAGACCGTCGACATCGTCCGCGAGCAGGCGCTGGAAACCACGCGCATCGAGCGCCGGCGCGCGCTGGAGCAGCTTGAGATCGCGCGGACACAGGCGCTGCAGGAGGCGCAGATCGCCTCGAACGAGGAGGTCGAGCGGGCCCGCATCTCGTCGGATCGCGGGCTCGACGAGGCGCGCGTCGGACGTCAGCGCGAGCTCCGCAAGCTGGAGATCGCCCGCGAGCGCGACGTCGAGGCCGCCGCCATGGACAAGGCGATCGCGCTCTACACCAAGTCGCTGGAGGAATCGGCCGCCCAGGCCAGCGCCGAGGTCGCCCGCGCCAAGGCGGTCGAAGCGGAGGAGCAGGTCAAGACGGTGCGCGAGAGCGAGGGCGCGAGACGCCGCAAGACCGTCGAGGTGCTGCTCGCGCAGAAGGCGGCCGAGGAATCCAACATCGCCGCAGGCGCCGACAAGGTCCGCCGCGCCGTCGACGCCGAGGCGCAGAAGCTGCTCTACGAGGCCGAGAACGTGCTCAGCGACGGGGCGCGCTACGGGCTCTTCCGCCGCCGGCTGCTCGACAGGATCGAGGGCATCGTGCGCGAGAGCGTCAAGCCGATGGAGAAGATCGAGGGCATCCGCATCCTGCATGTCGACGGGCTCGGCGGCGTTGGCGGGGGCAGCGGCGCGGGCGGGGCTGCGCGCTCGCCCACAGACGAGGTGATCGAATCCGCCCTGCGCTACCGCGTGCAGGCGCCGATGATCGACCAGGTGCTGAAGGAGATCGGCATCGAGGGCGGCAACCTCGCCAAGATGGGCGGGCTGATGCGCGAGGCCTCCGACATGCAGCGCGTCGCCAAGGAGGCGCAACCGGCCAAGCCGAAGGATGCCGGCGAAGGCGGCGGAGACGGCGGCGGCGCGGAGCCAGGTCCGGCGCCTGCACCGCGTGCCGGCGCGCGCAAGAAGTCGTGAGGCGCTGACATCATGGCCCGCGTCTACGTCTCCAGCGTCATCGCCGCCCCCGCCGCCAAGGTCTGGGCCCGCGTGCGCGATTTCAACGGGCTGCCGAACTGGCACCCGCGCATCGCCGAAAGCCGGATCGAGAACGGCGAGCCCGCCGACAAGGTCGGCTGCATCCGCGCCTTCTCGCTGCGCAGCGGCGACCGCCTGCGCGAGCAGCTTCTCGGCCTCTCCGACTACGACATGTTCTGCACCTATTCGATCCTCGATTCGCCGATGCCTTTGACGAACTACGTCGCGACGCTGCGGCTGACGCCGATCACCGACCAGGAACGGACCTTCATCGAATGGTCGGCCGATTTCGACTGCGCGCCGGAGCGCGAGGCGGAGCTGATCGAGGGCATCGGCGGCAACGTCTTCCAGGGTGGTTTTGATGCGCTCAAGCGCGCATTCGGGGGATGAGGCCATGCCTCACGTCGTCCGCAGCACGATCATCGACGCGCCGGTCGACCTGCTCTGGTCGGTGCTGCGCGACTTCAACGGCCATGACCGCTGGCACCCGATCGTGGCGCGCAGCGAGATCGAGCGCGGACATCCCTCCGACCGGATCGGCTGCGTGCGGCGCTTCACGCTGCAGGACGGCAGCGAATTGCGCGAGCAGCTCCTCACGCTGTCTGACCTCGAAATGACCTTCAGCTACTGCCTGCTCGATACGCCGATCCCGCTGTTCAACTACGTCGCCCATGTCCGGCTGCTGCCGGTGACCGACGGCAACCGCGCCTTCTGGCACTGGGAGAGCCGCTTCACCACGCCGCGCGGCCGCGAGGACGAACTCGCCCGGATCGTCGGCGACGAGGTCTACACCAACGGCATCGAGGCGGTGCGCCGCCTGCCCGAACTGGCGAGGGAGGCCGTCTGAGATGCTCGACGTGAGAAGCTGCGCGACGCTGGCGGAGGCGGCCGGCATCCTCTCGGGCGACCGGCAGGCCGTGCTGCTCGGCGGCGGCACGCTCGTCATGCGCGACGTCAACGAGGGCCGCCTGACGGAGGGCACGCTGCTGCGCGTCACCGATCCGGCGTTCCGGCGGATCGAGGCCGGCGGCGGACGCATCGAGCTCGGCGCGGGCGTGACGATGGGCATGGTCCTGGCGAACCGCGACCTCGCCTTTCTGCATGCGGCGGCGCGCGCCATCGGCGGCCCGGCCGTGCGAAACATGGCCAGCATCGGCGGAAATCTGTTCGCAGCCTCGCCCTATGGCGACTTCACGGTCGCGCTGCTGGCGCTCGACGCGCAGGTCGTGGTGCAGGCCGGCTTCGGGTCCGGGCGCGCGGTGCCGCTGGAGGAGTTCCTCGCCGCGCGCGAGCGCTCGGGGCCCGGGCTGGTGACGTCCGTGCAGTTCTCGCGGCCGCCGAACCCGGGCGAGTTCCATTTCCGCAAGATCAGCCGCGTCAGGCCCAAGGGCATTTCGGTCCTGTCGATCGCGGCGCATCTGCCGCAATCCGGCGGGCGCATGGCGCAGGTGCGCGTCGCCTATGGCGCGATGGCCCCGACGCCGATCCGCGCGCGCGGCGTCGAGCGCGCGCTCGAAGGCAAGAGCCTCGACGCCGGCGCGGTCCAGGCCGCGAAACAGGCCGCGCTCGAAGGCTGCCGCCCGGCCACGGATGCGATCGCGAGCGAGTGGTATCGCCGCGAGGTGCTGCCCGTCCATCTCGGACGGCTGCTCGCCGGCGACAACCGCTGAGGAGGGCGCGATGGCAAAAATCCCCGTCCAGTTCCGCCTCAACGGCTCAGACCGCGCCGCCTTCGTCGATGCGCCCGAGACGCTGCTCAACACGCTGCGGCGGGGCCTTGGCGATTTTTCGCCGAAATATGGCTGCGGCCAGGGAGCGTGCGGCGTCTGCGCCGTGCTGATCGACGGCGAGCCGCACCTCTCCTGCCTGACGCTGTCCGTCGCCTGCGAAGGCAAACGGATCGAAACCGCCTCGGGCATGGCCGACGGTCCCGCTCTGCACCCGTTGCAGGCGCAGTTCATGGAGCATTTCGCGGCGCAGTGCGGCTTCTGCACGCCGGGCATGCTGACGGTCGCGCGCGCACTTCTGGAGAAGAACCCCAACCCCAGCCGCGACGAGGTGATCGAGGCGATCAGCGGCAATATCTGCCGTTGCACCGGCTACGAGCCGATCGTCGCGGCGATCCTTGCGGCGGCCGGTTCGCCAGGCCTGCGCCGTACCGAAGGAGGCCGTCATGCTTGAGATGCGCAAGGACATCTTCGCCGACGAGCGCGACGACAACCTCAACGTCGTCGGCAAGGGCCTGCAGCGTCAGGACATGCCCGGCCATGTCACCGGGCTGACGCGCTATTTCGACGACCACGCTTTTGAGGGCATGCTGCATCTCAAGGTGGTGCGCAGCCCCCACGCCAACGCGCGCATCCGCTCGATCGACGTCGCGGCCGCCGCACGCGCTCCCGGCGTCAGGCGCGTGCTGCGCGCCGCCGACGTGCCGGTGAACAAGAACACGCTGCTGAGCCTGATCGGCTTCGGCAAGGACGACGAGCCGTCGCTGGCGGTCGACAAGGTGCATTACAAGGGCGAGCCGGTCGTCGCGATCATCGCCGACAGCGAGGCGCAGGCGCTCGCTGCGAAAAAACTCGTCCGCATCGACTACGAGCCGATGCCGGCGGTGTTCGACGTCGAGGAGGCGCTGAAGCCCGGTGCGCCGGTCGTGAACGAAACATATCCGGCTAATTACTTCGAGTATCACGAGCGCTTCGACCACCAGAAGCTGCGCTTCGGCGATGTCGAGCGTGCCTTCGCCTCCGCCGACATGGTGCTGGAGCACCGCTACCAGATGTCGCCGATCGAACATGCGCCGACCGAGACAAACGGCTCGATCGCCGCGCCCGAACAGAACGGCCGCTTCGTCGTGCATTCCTGCGCTCAGGGGCTGTTCTTCGCGCTGGGCACGGCCGCGAAGATCGTCGCAGTGGAATCCAACCGCCTGCATTTCATCGGCGGGACGGTCGGCGGCGGGTTTGGCGGAAAAGTCGATTCCCTGACCGAGCCGCTCGCCGTGCTCGGCGCGATGGTGACGGGCAAGCCCGTGCGCTTCGTGCTCGATCGCGAGGAGGAGATGCTCTACGGCTCGCCGCGCGGGGCCGAGCGCATCTATATCAAGGACGGGCTGATGCGGGACGGGCGCATCGTCGCCCGCCATATCCGCAGCTATTTCGACGCCGGCGCCTATACGCGGCTCTCAAGCTACGCCGCGATCAAATGCACCGCGCATCTGCCGGGACCGTACTGGATCCCCAACGTCTCCTCCGACGTCCATGTCGCCTACACCAATCGCTGCCCCTCCACCGCCATGCGCGGTTTTGGCGTCACGGCGGTGGATTTCGCGCTGGAGGTCCAGATGGACCGGCTGGCGGAAGCCGCGCAGATGGACCCGATGGAGTTCCGCCTCCTCAACGCCTATCGCGACGGGGACATGAAGCCGCATCGGCGCGAGGCCAAGAACACGGCGCTGATCGAATGCGTCCAGGTCGCGGCCGAAAAGGCGAACTGGCCGATCTCGGAACAGGGCAAGCGGCAATCCTCGTTGAGCGGAGGCGGCGTCGGCGGGCGCTCGCAGATTCCGGCGACCGTGCTCGACGCGCGCGGCCAGATCGGCAAGCCCGACACGCGCAATTCCGGCCCGACGCAGATCTTGCCCGCAGGCACGGCGCGCATTCCGCTGAGCAAGCAGCCCATCATGGAAGGCGCGCGCGACGGCCGCGCCGCGCCGGCGCAGGTTCCGCGCTACGAGGCCACCCGGCCGGCGGCGCCGCAACCGCCCGCGCCTTCGCCCTATCAACCGGTGGCGGGCCAGCAACCTCCACCCTACCAGCCGCCGCCCGCGCCACCCACGCCAGCGCCCGCCGCTCCGGCGCAGACGCAGCACGGCGCGGTCCGCTTCTCATCCGTCTTCGGCAGGAGGCGCTGACATGGCCCGTCACGAAGGGCGCGGCATGGCCTCGGTCAACTATCCGATCGGGATGAATCTCGGCGGCGATCCGAGCCAGGCGCTGATCCATTCCAACCCCGACGGCAAGTTCACCGTCGCGCTCTCGGCGATCGATCTCGGCCAGGGCATGAAGCAGGTCTCGCGCCAGATCGCCGCCGAGACGCTCGGCGTGCCGATCGAGGACGTCCATGTCGACACCGCCGACAGCGACACCGGCCCCCACGACATGGGCTCCTTCGCCTCGCGCGGCACGCATCGGATGGGCAACGCCATCATCGTCGCGGCGCGCGAGGCGCGCGGCGTGCTGCTGGAGGCCGCCGCCGAGGAGCTTGAGGTCGATGCCGGCGACCTCGTCACCGACGGGCGCGGCAACATCCATGTCCGGGGCGCGCCCTCGCGCTCGATCACGGTCAAGGCGACCGCGCAGGCCGCCCAGTTCAAGCAGGGCAAGACCATCGCCGGGCGCGGCATCTTCCTGATCCCGCTCTCGGCTGTCGACGCCGAGACCGGCGAGATGAACCCCAACACCGCCTTCGCCCATGCCTGCCTCGTGGCGGATGTCGCCGTCGACGACGAGACCGGCGAGGTCGAGGTGCTGCGGATGACCAGCGCCTATGAGCTCGGCCGCGTCATCAATCCGCGCATGGTCGAGCAGCAGCTTGTGGGCGGCGCATGGATGGGCATGAGCCACGCGCTCTACGAGACGCCGGAGCCCTATTATCCGAACCCGGAGCACGGCCCGCGCGACTTCAACGAGTATCTGATGCCGGGACCGGGCCAGATCACGCCCTATCATGTCACGGTGCTGGAGCGTCCGGCGCCGGACGGTCCCTATGGCGGCAAGGGGCCGGGCGAGATGTGCGCCAATCCCGTCCTGCCGGCCATCGCCAACGCCGTCTACAACGCGGTCGGCGTGCGCGTCGACGAACTGCCGATCACGCCCGAAAAAATCCTGCGCGGCCTGCAGGCCAATGGCGGCGTCAAGCCCGGCCCGCGCCGCGGCGGCCCCGTGAACTGGCGGTGACGGCATGGCGCTGAGGACCACCGTCGCCGGGATATCGAGCCCCGAAGACCTCTCGGAGGCGCTGACGGCTGCGATGTATCTCGCCGATGACGGCATCGCCACGGCAGGCTACCTCGCGCTCGCGCTGGGCAAGCCGCTGCTGCTGGAAGGCGCGCCCGGCGTCGGCAAGACCGAGGCTGCAAAAGCCATCGCCGGCATCCTCGGCCGCCAGCTCATTCGCCTGCAATGCTTCGAGGGCATCGACGCCTCGGGCGCGCTCTACGAATGGAACTACCCGCGCCAGATGCTGGCGATCCGGCAGGCGCGCGAAGGCGAGACGCTCGACATCTACCGCGACGATTTTTTGATCGAGCGGCCGATGCTCAGCGTCCTGCGCCGGCCTGAATCGACCGTGCTGCTGATCGACGAGATCGACCGTTCCGACCATGAGTTCGAGGCGTTCCTGCTCGAGTTCCTATCGGACTTTTCGATCTCGATTCCCGAGCGCGGCACGCTGCGCGCGGCCGAGCGCCCGGTCGTGGTGCTGACCTCGAACCGCACGCGCGAATTGCACGAGGCGCTGCGGCGACGCTGCGTCTACCACTATATCGCCTATCCGGAACCCGAACGCGAGGCGCAGATCATCATGCTGCGCTCGTCCGCCGTCGCGGAAGGCACGGCGCGCGCGGTCGTCCATGCGATCGGGCTGCTGCGGCAGGAGCCGCTGGCGAAGCCGCCTGGCGTGGCGGAAGCCGTCGACTGGGCCGAGGCCGCGACCGCTCTGGCCCGGTCCGGCGCGCCCTGGCCGGAAGCGTTCCGCCGGTCGCTCGGCGCGGCGATCAAGGACGAGGAGGATTTCGCCCATCTTCGCCCACGCCTGCCGCTGATCATTCCGGGGCTGGCGGCATGAGTTTTCTTCCGCCAGTTCACAATGGCGAGGGAAGCGCCAACCTGCCCCCTCTCCCCTTGCGGGAGAGGGTTGGGGTGAGGGGTCGCGCAACGCTGATTGCAAACGTCGCTGGGTATTCGGCGGACAGGGCGCGACTACCCCTCATCCGGCCCTTCGGGCCACCTTCTCCCGCAAGGGGAGAAGGGGAGCACGCCCCATGATCCCCCCTCTTCCCGCCGCCGTCCGACCCTTCGTCGCATTTCCGACGCTGCTGCGCTCCCACGGGCTGAGCGTTGCGCCCGAGCAGACGGTGTCCTTCCTCGCTGCCATCGAACTGCTCGGCCCGCGCGGGATCGAGCCTATCCGCAAGGCGGCGGTCGCCACGCTTGCGCCCCATCCCGAGCAGCGCGCGCTGTTCGACGCGCTGTTCGACGTGCATTTCCTCGGCACGGTCGCCGAGCCGGGCGACGAGGATTTCGCGCCCGACGAGGAGATAGCCGTCCAGGAGGATTCTGGCTCGCGCGAAATTATGCTCGGCGAGGAGGTCAACGAAACCGGCCAGGCCGCGACCGGCGCGGAGGCGCTGTCGGTGCGGGCGCTGCAGCCGCTCGACGAAAACGAGACCCTGCGCCGCTTCGCCCGGGCGCTGCCGGCCGCACTGCCCCGCCGGCGCGGCTATCGTCATCGCGCGGCGCGGCGGGGGACGAGCGTCGATCTCGCCCGCTCCTTGCGCGCCGCGATCCGCCATGACGGCGAGGTGATGAGCCTGAAGAAGCTCAGGCGGGTGACGCGTCCGCGCCCGATCCTGCTGCTGATCGACGTTTCGGGCTCGATGAAGCAGCGCAGCGACGCCAATCTCGCGCTCGCCCATGCGATCGTGCAGGCGGCGCCCCGCGCGGAAGTCTTCACCTTCGGCACGCGCCTGACCCGCGTGACGCGGGCGCTGCGCCGCAAGCGGCGCGAGCAGGCGCTCGCCGAGGCGTCGGGGCTCGTGGCCGACTGGGACGGCGGCACCCGCATCGGCGACGCGCTGCAGGCCTTCCTCGCCGTGCCGCGCTTTGCATCCTATGCGCGCGGCGCGGTCGTCGTCGTGCTGTCGGACGGTCTGGAGCGCGGCGATCCGGCGGCGCTGGTGTCGGCCGTGACGCGGCTTTCGGCGCGCGCGCATCGCATCGACTGGCTGACGCCGCTCGCCGCCGATCCGGGCTACCGGCCCGAGACCGAGGCGCTCCGGCTGATCGCGCCGCGACTCGCCAGCCTCGGCAATGGCGCGAGCACTGCGCGCATCTGCCGGCACATCCTTTCGCTCGGAGGCGCGCTGGCGGCATGACCGGTTACGTCGATTCGCATTTTCATATCTGGCGTCAGGCCGACCTGCCCTGGCTCGTGGGCCCGATGCAGCCGCGCATTTTTGGCCCCTACGAGCCGATCCGGCGCGATTATCCGGTGGCGGAGTATCTTGCCGACGCGCGGGCCAACGGCGTCACGCAAGCCGTCTACGTGCAGGCCAACTGGGCCCCGGCGCGGCACCTCGACGAGGTCGATTTCGTTTCGCGGGCGTCCGAGGAATCTGGCTTCCCGATCGCCATCGTGGCCCATGCCGACATGCTTGCAGAGGATGTGCGCCCGCAACTCGACGCTCTGGCGAACAATCCCCGGGTGCGCGGGGTGCGCATGCAGTTGCACTGGCACGAGAACCCGCTCTACCGCTTCGCCAGCGGGGCCGAACTTTGCCGGGACCCGCGCCTGCAGGCGAACATCGATCACCTGTCCGACTATGGTTTCAGCTTCGACCTGCAGGTCTTCGCCGGGCAGATGGCGGGCGCGGCCGACCTCGCGCATTTCTGCCCCGGCGTGACCTTCGTGCTCCAGCATGCCGGGATGCTCGAAGACCTCTCGCCGGAAGGGCTCGAGGCCTGGCGGGAGGGCATGGCCCTGCTGGCCGCCGAGCCCAACGTCGTCAGCAAGCTGTCTGGCCTGGGCACCTTCCTGCGCCGCAACGATCCCGAGCATGTCCGCTTCGTCGTGGCGCAGACGCTGGCGCTGTTCGGCGCGGAACGCTGCCTGTTCGGCTCCAATTTCCCGATCGAGAAGCTCTGGACCAGCTATGGCGAGCTGATCGGCGCGCATCGCGCCGCCGTGCCCCAGGGCGCGGCCGATCATGTCTTCAACCAGACCGCGCGGCGCGTCTATCGCCTCGCCCAGCACTGACGGGAGAACCTCCATGGCGCTCGAAATCAAGATCCTCGACTATGGCGACATCGAGCTGGAATCGAGCTTCCTCGTGCTGGGGCGCGATTGCGGCCGCACCCGGAGGGTTCCAACCTACGGCTTCCTGATCCTCGGCGGCCCATGGCCGGTCGTGGTCGACACCGGCTACCGCCACAACCAGATCATGGAAAGCCTCGGCATGCGGGGCCTGCAGTTCCACGAGAACATGATCGAGAACCAGCTTTCGCGGCATGGCGTGAGGATGGGCGACGTGCGCTATGTCATGCACACCCATCTCCATATCGACCATGCCGGGAAGGACGAGCTCTTCCCGATGAACACGACCGTCATCATCAACCGGCGCGAACTGGAATACTCGGTCTCGGGGCTTATGCACCCGCAATACCCGGCGCCCGACATCAAGCACCTGATCGACCGGCTGCACACGCGCGATGCGCTGCGCTTCGAGGATCTGGAGCTCTCGGGGATGATCGAGCTGTTCCCCGGCTGCTATCTGGATGCAGCCGGCGCTCACACCGAAGGCTCGATGAACATCCATGTCGACACCACTGAGGGCCGTGCGATCCTCTGCGGCGACGTGATCTACGATTTCAACGACCAGATCGTGACGCCCTTCCACGAAATCAGCGCCAACGAGCCGCGCACGACCGGCAATCATGGCGTCTCCAAACGCGAGGAGAAGGCCGCGATCAAGAAGCTGCTCTCGGCGGGCGCGTTCCTGCTGCCGGTCCATGACAAGCCGGCCAAGATCGCCCATGGCCAGGTCGTCGGCCGCATGGACATGGCGGTGCCGGGGCCGGTGGTGCAGAGCCTGCCGCCACGCAACTGGTTCCCGGCCTGAGGCGCGCTGCGATGACCACCCATGTCGCCATCCGCCCCGCCTTCGAGGAGTGCCTCGACCTCTGGGCGCCGGTGCGCCAACTCGGCACCGGCTTCGAATTCTGCGAAGGGCCGGTCTGGCACCCGCGCGAGCAGTACCTGCTGTTCTCGGACATGCCCGGCGACGTGCGCCGGCGCTGGGACAAGGCCGGCATGCGCGAGGTCAGGCGGCCCGCGAACAAATGCAACGGCATGACCTATGACGCCGAGCTGAACCTGATCGTCTGCGAGCACGCCACATCGTCGCTGATCCGCGAGCGGCCGGATGGGCGGCGCGAGGTACTGGCCTCGCATTTCGAGGGGATGGAGCTCAACAGCCCCAACGACGTCGTGGTGAAGTCGGACGGGTCGATCTATTTCTCCGACCCCTGGTATGGCCGGATGCCGGTGTTCGGCGTCGAGCGGCCGCGCCAGCTTGGCTTCCAGGGCGTCTATCGCATTCAGCCCGGCGGGGCTGAGCCGCAGCTTCTGGTCGACCGCTACCTCTTCGACCAGCCCAACGGCCTGTGCTTCTGCCCGACCGAGGACCGGCTCTTCGTCAACGACACGGTGCAGCACAATATCCGCGTCTTCCCGATCCTGCCCGACGGGCGGCTCGGACCGGGGCGCATCTTCGCGTCGGGCATCGTCGGCTCCGAGCCCGGCGTGCCCGACGGCATGAAATGCGATGCACAGGGCAATGTCTGGGTCTGCGGGCCGGGCGGCGTCTGGGTCTATACGATCAAGGGCGAACTGATCGGCAAATTGCGCGTGCCCGAACTCGTCGGCAACCTGACCTGGGGCGGGCCGGACTGGCGCACGCTGTTCCTGACCGCGACGCATTCGCTTTATGCGGTCGAGACCAGGATCGGCCCGCGCCGCGAGCCCTATATGAGCGCAGGCGGCGGCGAACGCAGCCGCAGCGACGCCGCCCCGCAGCCGGTCTCGGGCGTCAGGCCCGCCGCGACGGTTGCGGCGAGCGGCGCGAAGAAGGCGGCGAGCGGCTACCGGCTCGATCCTGCACGCTGCGCGCTGATCGTCCAGGACATGCAGAACGACGTCGTCATGGAGGGCGGCGCCTTCGCCTCATCGGGCTCGCCGGAGCATTGCCGGCAGCAGAACGCGATCGCCAACGCCGCGCGGCTGGCGCAAGCGGCGCGGTCGCGCGGCATCCCCGTCATCCATGTCTGGTTCGTGGTCGAGCCCGGCGCGCCCGGCGTCACCATGAACGCGCCGCTGTTCGAGGGTCTGGCCGACGCCAACGCCCTCGTTCGGGGCACATGGGGCTCCGCGCCCGTGCCCGGGCTGGAGGCGCAAGCCGGCGACCATGTCGTCGAGAAGAGCCGCATGAGCGCCTGGGAGGGCACGCGGCTGGAGACCGTGCTGAAGGCGCTGGGGCGCGACGTCGTCATCGTCACCGGGGCCTGGACCAACATGTCGATCGAGCACACGTCGCGCACCGGCGCGGACAAGGGCTATTTCGTGCTGGTGCCGGAAGACGCCTGCTCGACGATGAATGCCGAATGGCACGCGGCCTCGGTCAATTACGCGCTGCAGAACGTCTGCGTCGTGACGGATGTCGACGCCGTGATCGCCGCGATGTGAACAGGCCCGTTACGGGCCGAACAGCAGGTCCGGCACGAACAGGATGATGCCGGGGACGAAGACGAGCACCGGCGTCACCAGCGCAGCCGCGACGAAGAACGGCGCCGATGCTGAAGGACGATGTGGCGGGCGCGTCGCAGGCCATGTCGGACCATCTGCGCGCGGCGCGCGACCGCGCGATCGCCCGCGTCAGCATCGTCTCGCGCGACCTCGCGGTCGCAAACCTCGCCTATCTGCGCCGACTTGGGTAACGCGGTTCACCGGACGGTCCTTCAGGGGCTGAACACCAACACCGGGAAGACGAAGAACGCGGAGAAGTGGACCGCCCCTTCCAGCATCGTCGTGCGCGTGCCGGTGAAGGTCGAAGTCGAGAGCGGAAGCGTCATCGCCAGGATGATCATGTTGGTCGCGGACAGGCACCCTCCTTACGCTGCCCGGACGCGACCGTTCAACCGCCGGCGAGCTTCGCGATCACATCCGTCGCGCGATAGCCCGCCGGCACGCCCTCGACCAGCATGGCCCGGCAGCGCGCATTGTCGGCGCGGAGCGCCGCGATCGCCTGATAGGCCGGCGAACGATACCAGGCGCGGGCATCGTCCATGGTCGGGAACGCCACGATCACGAGGTCGCCCGGCCATTCGCCCTCGACGATCTCAGGGCTCGCGCCATGGACGAGGAAGCGGCCGCCATGCGGCTCCAGCGTCGCGTCGATGGCCTCGATATAGGCGAGGATGTCGGGGCCGATGCGGACATCCTCGAGCTGGCAGATGGCGTAGGCGGTCATGTCAGGTCTCCCCAAGCGGCCGGGTCGGCCGGTGAGGAGACGGTGCCGCGCTTGCGGTGGAGGGTCGATTACCTGCGAGGTTACGGTTGCGGGCCGATCAGCGCTGTCGCCTTCGCGCCGGTCAGTCGACCTTGAGCGTCTGCGCCAGCGGGCTCGCACCGTCCTCGGGCAAAGCGGCGGCCGCCGCCTTGTCCGTCACGAGGTACTGCGCCCGCGCCAGCGCCTCGAAGCGGCCGCCTTTGGCGACGAGTTCCTCGAAGGTCCCCATCTCGATGACCTCGCCCTGCTCGAAAACGAGGATGCGGTCGGCGTTGCGGATCGTGGCCAGCCGGTGGGCGATGACGAAGGTCGTCCGGTCCTTCATCACCTCGTCGAGCGCCTTCTGAAGCTTGACCTCGGTGGCCGCGTCGAGCGCCGAGGTCGCCTCGTCGAGGATCAGGATCGGCGGATTTTTAAGCAAAGCGCGCGCGATCGAGAGGCGCTGGCGCTCGCCGCCTGACAGCGTGCGGCCGCGTTCGCCGACCAGCGTATCGAGCCCGTCGGTCTGGCGCGCCATCACCTCGGTCGCCTGAGCCCGCTCCAGCGCCTCCATCATCTCGGCGTCGGTGGCGTCGGGCTTGCCGACGGTCAGGTTCTCGCGGATCGAGCGGGCGAACAGCATCGGCTCCTGGAAGACCACGCCGATGTTCCGGCGCAGCGACAACAGCGAGATCTCGCGGATGTCGGTTCCGTCGACCGTGATCGCGCCCGATTGCGGATCGAAGGCGCGGTGCAGGAGGCCGAGCGTCGTCGACTTGCCCGAGCCGGTCGAGCCGACGATGGCGATGGTCTCGCCCGGATTGACCGAGAAGGAGACATCCTTCACGGCGGTGCGCTTGCCGTCATAGGAGAAGGAGACGTTCTCGAAGGCGACGGCTCCGGTCAGCCGGCCCGCATCGGGCGCGCTGGCGAGGTCGCGCACGGCCGGCAGCGTGTCCAGCACCTCGAAGAACTCGCGCATCTTCGGGGCCTGCATGAAGATGAAGTTCACGAAGGCGACGATCTGCTCCAGCCGGCCGACCAGCATGGTGGCGAAGCCCATGAAGGTGACGATCTCGCCGACCGTGGTCTGGCCCTGCATCAGGAGCCAGGCGCCGACGACGAAGATCGCGAGCACCGTCAGCGTGGCCGACGCCCGGGTCGCGACCGTGGCGATCGCCCACCACGACAGCACCGGCAGTTGCGCTTCCAGCAGGCTCGCGATGGTCGAGCGCAGGCCGCGCACCTCGGCCTCGATGCGGGTGAAGCTCTGGATCACCGGGACGTTGCCGAGTGCGTCCGACGCCCTCTCGGCGAGGTTGGAGTGATAGGCCTCGACATTGCTCTGGAGCCTGTCGGTCTTGCGCAGCACATAGGCCGTCAGCGAGCCGAACAGCACCACCAGCGAGATCAATAGCAGGCCGAGCTGCCAGTTCTTCCAGAGCGTGAAGGGCAAAAGGATGAAAAGTGCGACGAGGCTGGCGCAATGCTCGCGGAAGAAGGAGAGCCACAGCGCCCACATGCCGCTGGTGCCATCCAGCATGACCTTGAGCACGCGGCCGGAATGGGTCTGGGTGTGGTAGGCCAGCGGCAGCGTCAGCGCATGCTCGAAATAATTCGCCATTACGGCCAGCCTGCGGCGGTGAGCGAGCTTGTCGGAATGCAGCGCGACGAAGACGCCGGCCGCGATATTGAACAGGCCGAAGCCGACCCAGGCGGCGATCAGCATGTTGATATCGGCCCAGCCCGGGCGCTGGCCGGCGTTCTGGGCGCTGGTGAGCCTGTCGATCAGCGCGCCGAACAGCATCGGCTCGGCGAAGGCCGCCGCCGCCAGCAGCACGTTGGCGAGCGCAAGGATCAGCCCGAGCCGCTTCTCGGGGCCGAGCTCGCCGAGCACGCGGGCATAGATCGCAAACAATGACATCGTGAAACCTTCAGCGGGCTTTGAGCTTTAGCGGAGATGGGCGCGTGAACAATCCTTCAACCGTAACGCTTCGCTCAAGCCCGCGGGGAAACGGTGTCCGAACGGTCCCGGCTCTATCTGCGGTGAAGGGATCGCTGCGCGATATCGAGAGTGGCGACATGGGCTCTCGCGCACGCTGGTCATCGAATGCGTGCTGCGGATGCGCGACGCGCAATCGCCGACGCTGGTGCGCGACATCCTGCCCGCCTGACTTCCTGATCATCATAGAGCCGGGATGGCGGAGGCAACCTGAACGGGGCCTGAGCAAGGCCGGACGGAGCCCCTTATCAAGGACAACCCGTATCCGCCCTATAACCGTCGCGTCGGCATCGGGCTGAAGGCCGGCGCGCCGGAAGCCACGGACCTGGCGCTACGGCTCGCACGCGCCGAACGGCGGATCACCTCGGGCCTCGTCATTCTGGAAGCGTCGATGGTTCTTTCGACTATGCTGGCGGTGGAACCGCCGGAAGCTGAGGCGGCCATACGCGTGTTGCTCGAGCAGACGCGTACGATGATCGTCCCTATCGACGGCGAAATAGCGGCCCATGCCGTGACTGCGCTCACGACCTATGGAAAAGGCCGCCATCGCGCGCGTCTCAATATGTCGGATTGCATGTCCTATGCCCGTGCGCGAGCACACGGAGTTCCGCTGCTCTTCAGGGGCGACGATTTCGGCCAAACCGATATCGTCGCCGCCTGATCGTCACGGCGCGACGATCAGGGCCCAGTAGACTTGGTATTTCGAGCCCGGCGCATAGGCCGAGGCGATGCCCATGCGGGTCGCAGCCGGCGTCTTCATGACACGGTCGTGCTGGGGCGAGTCGCGCCAGCCGGAAAAGGCCTCCGCGAGGCGACGATAGCCGGCCGAGAGGTTGGCCTCGGCCCCGGGCTGCCCGCCGCGCGCGAGCCTCGCCTTCACCGCATCCGCCTGCGCCGGTTTGTCGGCCTTCGCCATCGCGGCGGCCTCCTGCTCGGCCGCCGCCGAGAGGGCCGGGTCGAGCGCGAGCGGACGCAGTCCTGCATTCATCCGGTAGGCGGAGATCACGGCACGGGCCTCGCTTGCGTCGACGCGGGCCGAGGCCGAGCCGAGATCGCGGTAGAAGGCGGGCTGGCCGGTGCGGGCCGGCTCCGTACAGCCGGCGAGATTGAGGACGGCGAGCGCCCCCGCCAGGAGAGCCGGGCAGGTCATCGCGCACACCCTGGAGCCGCGGCGGGCAGGCTTGTATCCGGCAGGCTTGGGCATCGCGTCATTCCTTGTTGTCGTCCTTGCCGGTGAGCTTGCTCTCGACCGGGTCAGGGGTCGCTTCCGGCTTCGCCGGCGGCTCCGCCGCCGCCTCGGGCTCGTCATCGGCCGGCGCCTTGCCGCGACGGACGATGACGGGCGTCTTCGGCTGGGCCTTGCGCGCGGCGACCTCCCGCGACACCGCCTCGGCGATTCCCGCCAGCGACTGCTCGATGCCCTCAAGTCCCCGAACAGTCAGTTCGGCTCCCGGCGGCGGGACCTCCATCTCGGTCAGGCGCTTGTGGATGACGTAGTTCAGGTCGCTTGTGACGCGGCCGACGATATCGACCTCCGCGACGATGCAGATCAGGTCGAACTCCATCGTCGCCGGACCGAGCTTCTTGAACATGATGATCGGCGGCGGTTTTTGCAGCACGTCGCCATGGGCAGCCGCAGCGTCGGTCAGCATGCCGCGAACGTCGCCGGGGTCGAGCGTGCGCGGCACCGTTATCGAGATCAGCACGCGGCCCGTGCGGTCGTTGCGGACGCGGTTGCGGACGACGCCGGAAACGAGGTTGGAATTCGGCACGATCACCGAGGAACGGTCGAAGGTGGCGATCTCGGTCGAACGGACATTGATCTTCTTGACGATGCCCTCGGCGTCCCCGACCACGACCTGGTCGCCGACGCGGATCGGCCTCTCCCAGAGCAGGATCAGGCCCGAGACGAAATTCGACACCACCGATTGCAGGCCAAAGCCGATGCCGACCGACAGCGCCGAGGCGACCAGCGTCAGGCGCTCAAGACTGAGACCCAGCGAGGAGATGGCGAGGGCCACGGCGGCGATGTGGCCGACATAGCCGGCCGCCGTGGTGATCGAATTGCGAAGGCCGGTGTCGAGCTGCGTCGTCGGCAGGAATTTGCCTTCGAGCCAGCCCTGCAGCGTGCGCGTCGCGGTCAACCCGAGCGCGAAGAGGATGCCGGCGATGAAGATCGAGGACAGCGAGACCGTGACTCCGCCGACCTGGAAGCCGAAGAAGGCGGCCCGCAGCGAGGTGGCGAAATCAGCCGATTCCAGGCCCCAGGGAGCGAGCGCCAGCAGGAAGGCGATGACGATCAGCACGAGCTTGAGCAGCCCGGTGCCGATGACCGCGATCTTGTCCAGCGTCGCCACGCGCAGGCCAATGCCAGCCTTGAGCGTCAGCGCGAGCCGGCCCTTCCCGGTCAGCGCCCGTGAGAGGCCGAGATCGACGAGCTGGTGGAACAGCACAAAGAGGCACGCCAGGATTCCGATCCAGAGCACCTGCTCGGTCAGGAAAGTGGCGAAGACGACATAGCCGGCGAGCGCCGCCAGCACGATGGCGACGCCGACAATCCAGCCGAGGATGCGGACGGGTCCGAGGCTCGCGCCATCGACCGGAACATAGGGGCCAAGGCACGCCTCCTCCTCAACCTCCTCGTCGTCGCGTAACTGGTAGAGCCCGGCGATCAACGTCAGGGCGAAGACGATGGCGAGGATGCCGCGCACGAGGATCGAGACCGCCAGGCCAGCCGCGATCGCCTGTAGCCAGGCCTCCATCACCTTGCCGACCGACATGACCAGCGCGAGCGAACTCGCGATCCAGACGACGATGCGCGCGGTCGAATCCATCACGCTGACGAGGCGGCGCTGCGGATTGCCCGGCGCGAACAGCGCGTCCGCCAGCGCCTGGATGAAGGCGAAGATGGCGAGACCTATCACGGCTGCCCAGATCACCGGCTGGATGCGCGGCGGCAGCAGCCCGGCGGTGTTCAGAGCCGAATAGATCAGCCAGCTCGCCAGCGCAGGCGGGGCCGCCCCCGCGACGAGATGGGCGAAGGCGACATAGAGGCAGCGCAGGCTGCCGGCCCCTTCGGTCGCGCCCATGCGCGCCTTGAAGCGCGGCATGTAGCGGGCGCGGGCAACGTAGAGGAGCACCGCGCCGATGAACGCGATCGCGACGAAGACGCCTCGCAGTCCCGACAGAGCATCCCCGACGACCGAGAGCCAGCCGCCGAAGATATAGCCCGAGGCGCGCAGATCCTCGGGCAGCGTGGTCAGCGCGTTGCCCCAAAGCTCGGGGCTGAGGATCGTCGGGCCGGCGGCGAACAGCGCCCTGGCGAAGAGATCGCGCCGCTTGTCGCCGATCGCGGTCTGAAGCTGTTCGGCCTGCAGCAGCGAGGCCCGCGTGATCTTGGTCGTCTCGTCGGCCTCGGAGAACGCCTTGAGTCTGGCCTCGCGCTCGCGCGCAACCTCGGCGCTCTCCGGCGGCGCGCCCGCCTCGGGCTTGGCGCCGAGCTGCTCGAGCCGCAGTTTCGCCTGCTCGACGCGCGGCGCCTGCTCGTCGGCAAGCTGGCGCAGCTGGTCGAGCACCGGCTGGAGGCGCAGCCTCTGGCGCTGCAGCTCAACATCGGTGGCGCCGGTGGCCGCGACCGTGGTCTCGATCTGCACCAGCTCGTGACGGATCGCATCGAGCCGGGCGCGGCCGGAACTGGCCTCCGGCGTCTGGGCGAGCGCGGGCAAAGCCCCAAGCATCAGCCAGAGCAGCAGCGCCAGCCGCGCCAGGATCGGCTCGACGCCGCCGGCGCGGCGATGAGCGGGGTGCTGTCCCAAGCGCGCAGCCATTCCGAGCCGACCTTGCCTTCGATGATTCGGTGCGGCTTCGACCCTCGCCCCGGGAGCGCCGGCAAGGCAAGACGAAGCGTGGACATGCGTCGTGGCGGGCAATGCTGAACCTTTGCTGACGAATTCGGTTTGCCCTCGACGCAGCCATCACATTGCTGTGATGGCCGGAGCGCGGGGCGGCATTCCCGCAACCCCGTCTTCGGCGTCAAAGAGGACATCAACATGGCGTGCGCGCCGCAAAGCAGCCTCAAATCCCCATTCCGCAACTCTTTTTCCGCTCTTTTCCGCGATGCCGGCATGGCATGCCTCGGAGAAACCGGGAAGCGCCGTTTCGGCCCGCGCTTCCGCGTTTTGATCTGGTCGAAACAAAATCTGGTCGCAAGTCCGTCGGACAAACGCGGCTCTACCGGCGAGGCGCGTCCGCACTCTCGCCGCACTTCTCATAGCGACCCGGGAGGCTCGGCGTGGCGAAGCTCAATGTGAACGGCAAGACGGTGGATATAGCGGTAGCCGAGGACACGCCGCTGCTCTGGGCGATCCGCGAGCAGATCGGCCTGACCGGGACGAAGTATGGCTGCGGCGTCGCACAGTGCGGCGCCTGTACGGTCCATATCGACGGCGTCGCGACGCGCTCCTGCGTGATGCCGGTTTCGGCGGTCACCGCCGAGCAGAAGATCGTGACCATAGAGGGCCTCTCGCCAGACGGCATGCACGCGATCCAGCAGGCCTGGATCAAGCATGAGGTGCCGCAATGCGGCTTCTGCCAGAGCGGCATGATCATGGCCGCCGCCGCCCTGCTGCAGACCAACCCGAAGCCGAGCGAAGCCGACATCGCCAGCGAGATGACCAATATATGCCGCTGCGGCACCTATAACCGGGTCAAGGCCGCCATCCTCGACGTCGCCGCCGGCGGCACGCTGGGCCGCGGCTGAGTTGTCTTTGCAAACTTCGCCGCGCCGGGTCGAGCACGACAGCCTCAAGCGCTTCGTCTCCCCGCGTTGAAACCGAGATCCGGAGGACGACATGACATCCGCCACTGCACTTGAATCCGCGACCAGCCTCTCCCGCCGCAGCCTGCTCGCCGGCTCCGCCGCCGCGACCGGGGCCTTCACCTTCGGTTTCGCCATTCCGTTCGGGAACGAGGCCGCCGCGCAAACCGCCAATCCCGAGATCAACGCCTGGGTCGTGGTCCAGGCCGACGACACGGTGGTGATCCGCATCGCCCGCTCCGAGATGGGCCAGGGCACGCTGACCGGCCTCGCCCAGCTCGTCGCCGAGGAGCTGGCCTGCGACTGGGCCAAGGTCACGACCGAATATCCGACGCCCGGCCAGAACCTCGCCCGCAACCGCGTCTGGGGCAATTTCTCCACCGGCGGCAGCCGCGGCATCCGCGAATCCCACGACTATGTCCGTAAGGGCGGCGCGGCCGCGCGGATTATGCTGATCCAGGCGGCGGCGAACGAATGGAAGGCGCCGGCCGCCGAGTGCTCGGCCGAGAAGAGCGTGATCACCCACAAGGCGTCCGGCCGCTCGCTGCGCTACGGGCAGGTCGCGGCGGCGGCCGCCAAGGTCGAGCCGCCCAAGGAGGTAACCCTCAAGGATCCGAAGACCTGGACCATCGCCGGCAAGCCTCTGGCGCGGCTCGACACGGCCGACAAGACCACCGGCAAGAAGATCTACGGCATGGACCTGACCATGCCCGGCATGCTGAACGCCGCGATCAAGGACTGCCCGGTCTTCGGCGGCAAGGTGAAGAGCTTCGACGCCGCCAAGATCAAGGACATGCCCGGCGTCAAGCATGTGCTGCCGGTCGGCGACAGCGCCGTCAGCGTCGTCGCCGAGACCTGGTGGCAGGCCAAGACCGCGCTCGACGCCTTGCCGATCGTCTGGGACGAGGGCGAGCACGCCAAGGTTTCCAGCGCCAGCATCGCGGCCTGGCTGAAGGAGGGGCTCGATGCGCCCACCGCCGTCGTCGGCAACCAGAACGGCGACGTCAAGGCCGCGATCGCCGGGGCGGCGCGCACCCTGGAGGCGGTCTACAGCTACCCCTACCAGAACCATGCCTGCATGGAGACGATGAACGCGACGGCGCGCTACACCGCCGACAAATGCGAGGTCTGGACGCCGACGCAGAACGGCGAGGCGGCGCTGGCCGCGGCGTCCGAGGCATCGGGCCTGCCGCTGGCGAAATGCGAGGCCTACAAGATCGATCTCGGCGGCGGCTTCGGCCGTCGCGGCGCGGTGCATGACTGGGTCCGCCAGGTCGTCGCCATCGCGAAACAGGTTCCCGGCACGCCGGTGAAGCTGATCTGGTCGCGCGAGGAGGACATGCTGCATGGCCGCTTCCACCCGGTCACCCAGTGCAAGCTCACCGGCGCGCTCGACAAGGACGGCAATCTGACCGGGCTCGCAATGCGGATCTCGGGCCAGTCGATCGTCGCCGGCATCTTCCCGCAGAACATCCAGAACGGGAAGGACCCGGTCGTCTTCCAGGGCCTCAACCCGCCTGGCCCCGAGGCCTCGATCGGCTACACGATCCCCAATTTGCTGATCGACCACGCCATGCGAAACCCGCATGTGCCGCCGGGTTTCTGGCGCGGGGTGAACCTGAACCAGAACGCGATCTACCTGGAATCCTTCATGGACGAGCTGGCGCATGCCGCCGGCAAGGACCCGCTGGAGTTCCGCCGCGCCCTGATGAAGGACCACCCCAAGCATCTGGCCGTGCTCAACGCCGCCGCCGAGCGCGCCGAATGGGGCAAGCCATTGCCCGAGGGCGTCTTCCGCGGCATCTGCCAGACCATGGGCTTCGGCTCCTATGTCGCCGCCGTCGCCGAGGTCTCGGTCAGCGCGGAAGGCAAGCTCACGATCCACCGCATCGTCGCGGCCACCGATTGCGGCCATGCCGTCAATCCGGCGCAGATCGAGCGGCAGGTCGAGGGCTCCTTCGTCTACGGGCTGTCGGCGGCGCTCCATGGCGAATGCACGGTCAAGGACGGACGCATCGAGCAGGAGAATTTCGACACCTATCAGGTGCTTCGCATGGACGAGATGCCGAAGGTCGAGACGGTGATCGTCGCCTCGGGCGGCTTCTGGGGCGGCGTCGGCGAGCCGACGATCGCCGTCGCGGCGCCTGCCGTGCTGAACGCGATCTTCGCGGCGACCGGAAAGCGCATCCGCTCGCTGCCGCTCAAGAATGCCGATCTTAGGAAGGCGTAGCGCCTTGTCGGCGAGGACGGGGCGGCGTCCCGCCCTCGCCGGATTGGCGCTCGCAATCGGGCTCGGCTCGGCCGCGCTGGCGCTCGAAACCTATCGGGTCGCTGGCGACTCCATCCCGCGTCCGCTAGGGGGCCTCGTCGGCGATCCGGCACGCGGCGCGGCCATCGTCGCCGATCGCGAGCGTGGCAACTGCCTGATCTGCCATCAGGGCGCCGATCCGTCCGAGCCCTTCCAGGGCTCGATCGGGCCGCCGCTGAAGGGCGTGGGCGCAAGGCTCGACGCAGGCCAGATCAGACTCCGGCTGGTCGATGCCTCGCTGCTCAACCCGCAAACCGTGATGCCGCCCTATTTCCGCACGGAAAACCTGCATGATGTCGCCGCCGCCTATCGTGGCAAGCCGGCGCTTTCGGCACAGGAGATCGAGGATGTCGTCGTCTATCTCGCCTCGCTCAGGAGCGAGTGAGCCACGCCCGAACCGCCGCGCGGTGGTGACGGGCGCAGCGGCCGGACTGATCGCGTGCGGCCTGCCGCCGCGCGCTGCCGTCGCTGCCCCGGCAGCAGGGCTGTCGGAGTTCGTCGCGCGCGTCACCGAGGGCGCGGCGCCAAAGCGCGGCGGCATCACGCTGGCCATCCCCGGCCTCGTCGAGAACGGCAACTCCGTCGATGTCCGGATCGCGGTCGAGAGCCCGATGACCGAAACCGACCATGTCCGCTGGATCCATCTGATCGCCGACAAGAACCCCTTTCCCGACATGGCGCGACTGCATCTTTCGCCGCGCGCCGGCCGCGCCGAGGTCGCGACCACGCTCAGGCTGGCGCAGTCGCAGAAGGTCACGGCCGTGGCGGCGCTGAGCGATGGCAGCTTCGCCATGGCCGAGGCGAACGTCGTGGTCACGCTGAGCGCCTGCATCGACGGCGGTTGAGGGGTAACAATCCATGTTCAACGCCCGCATCACCATGCCCGCGGAGGCGAAAGCCGGCGAGATCGTCGAGATCAGGGTGCTGACGCGCCATCCGATGGATCGCGGCGGCCAGTCCGACGGCAAGGGCGGCACCGTGCCGCGCAAAATCCTCAACCGGCTGACCGCGACCTATGCCGGCGACCAGATCTTCCGCTTCGACATGCATACCGGCGTCAGCGCGAACCCCTTCGTCTCGTTCACGACGCGGGCGGTGGCGACCGGCGACATTGTCTTCGAATGGCGCGAGGATGGCGGGGCGACCTATACCCGCACGGCCAGGCTCACCGTGACGTGAGCCTGCGGCGCGCGATCCTCGCGGTGTTCGCGCTGCTGGCGCTGCCGGCCGCCGCGCAGGTGAAATCCGGGTCGGAGTTCCTCTCGCCCGAGATGGCCCGTCAGCAGGCGGACGCGACGCGCAATCCGGGCTTCTTCTGGGTCGAGCAGGGCGAGGAGCTGTTTTCCCTGCGTCCGCCGCAGGGAGAGGCGTGCATCGCCTGCCATGCCGAGCCGCGCCAGAGCCTGCGGGGAGCGGCGACGCGCTATCCGCAGGTCGACGCCGCCAGCGGCAGGCTGCTCAATCTTGAAGGGCGCATCGAGCAGTGCCGCGTCGAGCGCCAGAAGCAGCCGGCCTTCGGCCATGAGAGCGCCGATCTGCTGGCGATGACCGCCTATATCGCCTCGCTGTCGCGCGGCTTGGCCGTGGACGTCGCGACGGATGGCGCGGCGAAGCCCTTCTACGACGCCGGAAAGGCCTTCTTCGAGCGCCGGCAGGGCCAGCTCAACCTGTCCTGCCAGCAATGCCATGACGGGCTCGTCGGTGAGAGGCTGCGCGGCGACACGATCAGCCATGGCGCAGGCACCGGCTATCCGGCATACCGGCTCGAATGGAACGAGGTCGGCTCGCTGCACCGCCGCTTGCGCGCCTGCTCGCTCGGCGTGCGCGCGGCGCAGTTCGACTATGGCGCTCCTGAGTATCTGGCGCTGGAGCTTTATCTCGCGGCGCGCGCGAAGGGCTTGCCGGTGGAGACGCCTGCGATCAGACGCTGACCTTCTTCCACAGGGTCGCTATAGGCTGTGGGAATGCGAGCGTTCTCCGCCATCGTCGTTCTTCTCCTGTGGATCGCGTGCGCGCGTGCCGAGCCTGCGCGGGAACCGCCGGCCGCCGCGACGGTCGCGCCGGCCGCCTTCGTTCTCAAGGACACCGAAGTCCGCACGATCCGGGCGAAGGCGCTCGAACGCGACTACGAAATCTACGTTTCGCTGCCGGAATCCTATCGCACCCAGCCGCGCCGCCGCTTCCCGGTGCTCTACGTCACCGACGCGGATTACGCCTTTCCGCTGGTGCGGAGCATCGCGCAACGCGTCGGCAACCGGGCGCAGGGCCTGGAGGAGTTTATCCTCGTCGGGCTCTCCTACGGCATCGGCGATTCACCGCAGTTCAGCCGCCGGCGCGACTACACGCCGACGCCCCATGGCGAAAAGACCCGCGACCCGGAAGGCCGCCGGCCGCTTTTCGGCGAAGCGGAGCCCTATCGTCGTTTCCTGGCCGAGGAACTGATGCCGTTCGTCGCGGCGACCTACCGCACCGACACGACCCGCAGCCTCTATGCCGGCCATTCCTATGGCGGGCTGTTCGGCCTGCATGTGCTTTTGAGCCAGCCGACGATGTTCTCGCACTACATCATCGGCAGTCCCTCGCTCTGGTTCGACCGGCGCGTGATGTTCGCGCGAGAGCGCGCCTTCGCCGAGGCCAACCGCAACCTCAACGCCCATGTCCTGATGGCGATCGGCTCGTTCGAGACGGTCAACCCGGCCTCCGACGACCGCCGCTACAGCCGCCGCCTCGACATGGTCGCCGATTTCCGCGCCTTCGAGCAGGCTTTGCGCGGGCGCAGCTATCCGGATCTCAAGCTCACGACCGAGGTGATCGGCGAGGAGGACCACCTCACCGCCTTCCCGGCGATCGTCACGCGCGGCCTGCTCTGGGCGCTGCCGGCGGGCCGGCGCTGAGTTCGGCTCAACCCTTCTTCTTCGGCCGTGGCTTCGCCCGGTTCTCGAAGCTCGCATTGCCCAGCCCCGTGCCAATAGTCAGCACGGCCCAATGGGCGACCTCCTGCATCGCCGGCATGGCGCTCAGGCCCTGGATGACGGCGTCGTTGTGCATGGCGATTTGCGTCTCGTGCCCGCCGATCTCAGGCACCAGTTCGCGGATGCTGTCGACGAGGTTGAAGCGGCTGCTCTCCCAGTTGCCCGGCAGGTTTTGCGCGCCGCGGTCGATCTGGCCGTGCGGCTCGATCAGGCCCGGGCAGCCGACGCCAATGAAGGGCGCGACCTTGAGGCCGGCCTTCTCCGACTTCCGAATCTGCTCCTTCAGCATCTTGCCGAGCCGCTTGATCGCCTCTTCCCGGCTCGGCTCGTCTTCGGCGTGCCGCCAGAGTTCGGAACCCCAGACGCGGGCCTTGCCGAGGTCTGACGCCTTGTCCTGGCGCAGTTCGACGATGCCGGCGCGGATGTTGGAGCCGCCGATATCGACCGCGACCAGGCTGTCATAGGCCCCGAAGATCCAGGGCGGGGCGAGATGGGCCGAGCCGACCAGGCCCGCCTCGTCGGGGTGGTGGCCGATCGGCACGATGTCGATCGCGACGCCGTCCGTCTGGAGGATGATGCCGGCCCGCCCGATCGCCAGTTCGCCGACGCGGCTGTCGCGAAAACCGCCGCCGACGACGATGCGCTCGACCGACGACCAGGACTTCACCTTGGCGAAGCGGCGGATGACGAAGGCCAGCGACTGGGCGAAACGCTCGATCGCGCTCAGCATCAGCGCCGCCTCGCGGACCTCGCCCTCCCTGAGCAGCGCGTCGAGGTCCTTCTTGCCGATCGCGGCGGTGTCGCCGTCCAGCGGATCGTCGCCGTTCTTGCGCAGATGCGAGCGCAGCGCATCGAGATGGTCGATGAAGGCGCTCCGGCTCGCCTTGTCGCCGACGAAGCCGTCCTGGTCGCGGATTTCGAGATTGTAGCTGGTGACCGTCACCGAGGGCAGATCGGCAGCTCCGTGCGGGCCGCGCACGACCTCGTCCCTGTTGGCCCTGGCCGTCGCGGCGCCCATGCTGACGATCCCCCTTCGCTGATTTCTCGGTTGCTGATCTCTTGGTTACGAACGCTCCGGCGTTCGCCGAGGTTCCGCGCCCGGCGCATGGGGCGTCTGCGTTAGCTATGTCCTTTGCCGACCGATGGATGGTTGACCTCAGTGGTCGATCGCCGCTCCATGACTGGCGGCGCGTGTGCCGTGTCGCCGGGTGGGGGCGTGATGCTTGACATGATCGTTCGGACGGCGCTGATCGGCGCCGGGGCGACCCTTCTGCTCGATCTCTGGGCGCAGTTGCTGCAGCGCATGATCGGCTGGCCCGCACCAAACTGGGCGATGCCAGGCCGCTGGGTCGGTCATCTGGCGCGCGGCCGGTTCATCCATGACGACATCGCCCGCGCCGAACCCGTCCCGAACGAGCGCGCCATCGGCTGGGTGTTCCACTATGCGGTCGGCGTCCTGTTCGCCGCTATCCTGCTCGCGATCTGGGGCTTCGACTGGGCCCGTAACCCCACCTTCATGCCGGCGCTGATCGTCGGGCTCGTTACCGTCGGCTGCGGCTGGTTCATCCTCCAGCCGGGCATGGGGGCTGGCATCGCCGCCGCGAAGAAGCCGAACGCCAACAGGATCAGGCTGATGAACATCGTCGGGCATGTCGTTTTCGCGATCGGGCTCTACGGCACGGCGCTGCTGATCCGCTGACGCTTTTCTCCTTCCTGACAACACGAGTAACGACCATGGCCAGCACGCTCTTCACCAATGCCCGCATCGTCGATGGCACGCAGCCCGAGCGGGCCGAACCCGTCAGCGTGCTTGTCGAGGGCGGCGTCATCCGCGAGGTGGCCAGGACCGTCACGGCGGCCAGGGCGACCACGATCGACCTCGCCGGCCGCACGCTGATGCCGGGCCTGATCGACGCCCATGTCCATGTCGTCGCCGGCGTCGCCGATCTCGGCCTGAACTCCCGCCTGCCGGACTCGCTCGTCACGGCGCGCGCCTTCGTGATCATGCGCGAGATGCTGCTGCGCGGCTTCACCGCGGTGCGCGATGTCGGCGGCGCGGATTTCGGCCTGAAGCAGGCGACGGAGGAGGGGCATTTCCCGACGCCGCGCCTCGTCATTTCCGGCAAGGCGCTGAGCCAGACCGGCGGCCATGCCGATTTCCGGGGGCGCTACGACGACCGCGCCTCTGTGACCGACCGCCACCGGCTCGGCGCGCTCGGCCGTATCTGCGACGGGGAAGGCGAAGTGCGCCGCGCCGCCCGGGAGGAGATCAAGGGCGGAGCCGATTTCATCAAGATCATGGCCAATGGCGGCTGCGCCTCTCCGACCGACCCGATCCATTTCCTCGGTTTTTCGGTCGGCGAACTGGAGGCGATCGTCGAGGAAGCGCGGATGGCGGGCGCCTATGTCTCCGCCCATGTCTACACCAAGGAGGCGATCCGCCGCTGCGTCGAGGCCGGCGTGCATTCGCTGGAGCATTGCAATTTGATCGACGCCGAGACGGCAAAGCTTGCGGCGTCAAAAGGCGCGGTCGCCGTGCCGACGCTGGTCACCTATGACAAGCTCGTCAGCGACGGGCCGAAGCTGGGCTTTCCGCCGGATTCCATCGCCAAGGTCGATGTCGTTCGCTCGGCTGGCATGGAATCGCTCGCGATCATGAAAAAGGCCGGCCTCACCATGGCCTATGGCAGCGATCTGCTCGGCGACATGCACAAATACCAGTCGGAGGAGTTCGTCATTCGCGGTCGCGCCCTGCCGGCCCATGAGGTGATCGGCGCGGCTACCCATGTCGCGGCCAGGCTGCTTGGGCTGGAGGGCAAGATCGGCGTCGTCGCGCCCGGCGCGCATGCCGATATGATCGTCGTCGACGGCGACCCGCTGAAAGACCTTTCGCTGCTGACCGGCCAAGGCAGGCACATGCCGATCATCATGAAGGGCGGCGCCTTCGTGAAGCGCGGAAGGCTCGTCTGAGCGGGCTTACAGATCGAGAACGCGGGTCTCGTAGGCGTAGAGCTTGCGGAAGCCGAGGCTCTCATAAAGCGCGATCGCGACCGTGTTGGTCTGGTCGACCTGCAGATAGGCGTGGGCTGCGTCCTGCACCCTGGCCCAGGACATCAGCCCCTTGACGAGGCGGCGGCCGAGGCCGCGGCCGCGATGGTCGGGATCGACCACGACCGAGCCCATTTCGGCCATGCCGCGCTCGGCGACGCTCATGCCGTAGGCGACCGGCTCGCCGGCGATCAGCAGCGTCGCGAAGGCTGCCGGGAGGCGCACCTTCTCGACGATGGCGGATAGTTGTTCGGCATTGGTCTTGGCGCCGGTCTGGCGGGCCGCGACGCCCGCGATCCAGTCGGCGCTCGGCCCGGCCTCGATCTGCAGGTCCGGCTCGAATTCGGGAGTGAAGTCTTCGAGCGATGCGATCAGCCCGAAGGACGCGTCCTTCAGGCGATAGCCGCGCGCCAGCACGGCCTCTGTCGTCGCTGCGCCGGTCAGCGGCGTCAGGCGGATGCAGGGCGGCAGACCGTCGCTGCGATAGAGTTCCGCGATCAGGTCGAGCGTCGCTTCGTCGAGTTCCGCGCCGATGGCGAGCGGCGTCGCCGCATTGGCGCGGCCGGAATAGCCATTGGCGAAGCGGACCACCCAGTCGCCCATCACCAGCGTCGAGACGGCCGGCCAGGCGTTGACGATGCGGCGCTCGCATTCGCGCGCCAGCATGAGGTCGTCCTGGTCGATCGCCATCATGCGCCTCCGGCCTTGCGCGGCGTCGGTCTCCAGCCGGCCGGCGCCATCTCGAACCCTGCAAAAGAAAAGCCGGGGGCGACCGTGCAGCCGACCAGCGTCCAGGCGCCGAGCGAGGTGGCGCTCTGCCAGCAGCCGGCCGGCACGACGAATTGCGGGCGCTGGCCGGCCCTGAGATCAGGCCCGAGATGATGCGCCGAGGCGTCGTGGCCGTTTGGCGAGACGCTGATGACCAGCGGTGCGCCGGCATAGTGATGCCAGATCTCGGCGGCGTCGACGCGGTGCCATTCCGAGGTCTCGCCGACATCGAGCAGATAGTAGATCGCGGTCGAATGGCCGCGCCCCACGGGGCCGGCCTCGTCGCGAAACATCTCGCGATAATAGCCGCCCTCGGGATGGGGTTTCAGCCCGAGCAGAGCGACCACCTCGGCCGCGCTCATCGCGTCGAGCGGGGCGCTCATCAGAACCGGTTCTTGGCTTCGCGCAGCGCGGCGAAGACCTTTCCGGCCGAGGCGCCCCGCAGGTCGACCGCAGCCGCCAGCGCCGGCTCGCCGGCCCGGAAGAACGGGTTCGTCGCCTTTTCCTCGCCGACCGTGGTCAGCGCCCAGAAGCGGCCTGCCGCCTTGCCGGCTTCGGCTTCGTTCAGCCGCGCCGCAACCGCCGGGTTATCCTTGTCCATCGCGACGGCGAAACGGGCATTGGAGAGCGTGTAGTCGTGGCCGGCGATCAGCCTGACGTCGTCGGGCAGGCTCATGACGCGGGAAAGCGAGGTCCACATCGCGCCCATCTGGCCGGGCTGGACGCGGCCGCAGCCCATCACGAAGACGACATCGCCGACGAGGGCGAGCCTGCCCTGCGCGCTGGCGAAGGTGAGATGGCCGTCGGCATGGCCGGGCGTATGCCAGATCTCGAAATTCTCAGCCCCTAGGCCGACGCGGTCGCCCTCCTTGAGGATGCGGTCGAGCGGCGCGGAATCGGCTGCGTCGGCCGGGCCGCAGACTTTTGCGCCGGTCGCAGCCTTGAGTTCGGCGACGCCCTGCGTGTGGTCGTGATGGGCGTGGGTGACGAAGATGTCGCCGATCGTCCAGCCTTTTTCCCGCGCCGCCGCGAGCACCTGCCCGGCGTCCGGCGCATCCACGGCGGCGCAGGAGCCGGTCGCGGAATCGCGAATGAGCGCGCCGGCATTGTCGCTCAGCGTGCGGAAGATGTGGATGTCGAGCATGGTGAGCCCTCCGGGCAGGCAGTCGGCAATGGGCAGTCGGCAGTAGGCAGCAGGGCTCCTTACTGAGGCACGGCCTCGATCGGATCAAGTCCAGCCGGGGTTTTCCGACTGCCGACTGCCCATTGCCGACTGCCCCTCTCGGAGGCCTTGCGCCCTGCCCCGCGCCACCACATCTTGCGCGGCCATGCCAATCGATGTCGTCGACCTGCGCGCCTTCTATGCCAGCCCGCTCGGGCATGTGGCCCGGCGCTTCGTGGGGAAGGCGATGCTGCGCTTCTGGCCCGACTGCTCGCGGCAGCGCGTGCTGGGACTGGGCTTCCCGACGCCGTATCTCTCCGTGCTCGGCGTCGGCGCCGAACGCACGATCGCGTTCATGCCGGCCGCCCAGGGCGTGGTGCACTGGCCCTCCGACGGCCTGTCGGCCTCGGCGCTGGTCGAGCCGACGCTCCTGCCGCTGCCGACGGCCTCGATCGACCGCATCGTCCTCGTACATGCGCTGGAAGAGACCGAGAGTCCCGACGACCTTCTCGACGAGGTCGGGCGCGTGCTCAGCCCCGGCGGACGGCTGCTCGTCGTGGTGCCCAACCGGCGCGGCCTGTGGGCGCGCATGGACGGCACGCCGTTCGGCCATGGCCGACCGTTCAGCCGGTCGCAACTCGAGGCGCTGATGCGCGGGGCCGAGTTCTCGCCGGAGAACTGGAGCGAGGCGCTTTATGTGCCGCCACTGAAACGCCGGCTACTGATGCGCTCGGCGGCCGCCTGGGAGCGGGTCGGGGCCGGGCTTTCGCTGCCCTTCGCCGGCGTCCACGTCATCGATGCGACCAAGCAGGTCTACCGCCGCATCCCGCTGCGTGCGACGCGGCGCAGTTTCGCCTTCCGGCCGATCCTGCTGCCGCAAGCATCGCCCTCCCCCCAGCGCTCCGCCACCGGGCAAGGCCCGCCGCCGGGTTGACAAGCCCGCTTGGGCGCGGCCAAGGTCCGCCGCTTTTCGGCAACCCGGTCCGCCCTGCGCCACTTCCGCCGGCACATCCGGCGCGGACCCCGAACTGGATCACGATGCGAAGCTATCTGGATTTCGAGAAGCCGGTCGCCGAATACGAGGCGAAGGCCGACGAGTTGCGCGCGCTGGAGGCCAAGGGCGAGGGCTATTCGCTCGCCGAGGAGATCGACAAGCTCGACGCCCGGGCGGCGCAGGCGCTGAAGGATCTCTATGCGGCGCTGACGCCGTGGCAGAAGACGCTGGTCGCGCGCCATCCGCAGCGGCCCCATTTCAAGGATTACTGCGCCGCGCTGATCACCGAGTTCACGCCGCTCGCGGGCGACCGCGCCTTCGGCGAGGACGAGGCGATCATGGGCGGTTTCGGCCGCTTTCGCGGCGAGGCGGTCTGCGTCATCGGCCAGGAGAAGGGCGATTCGACCGAGACCCGGATCAGGCACAATTTCGGCATGCCCAAGCCCGAGGGCTACCGCAAGGCGGTTCGCCTGATGGAGCTGGCCGACCGCTTCGGGCTGCCGGTGCTGAGCTTCATCGACACAGCCGGCGCCTATCCCGGCATCGAGGCGGAGGAGCGCGGCCAGGCCGAGGCCATCGCGCGCTCGACGGAAGCGTGCCTCGGCCTCCGCACGCCCAGCATCGCGCTGGTCATCGGCGAGGGCGGCTCCGGCGGGGCGATCGCGATCGCCGCCGCCTCAAAAGTGATGATGCTCGAGCATGCGATCTATTCGGTGATCTCGCCCGAGGGCGCGGCCTCGATCCTGTGGCGCGACACGGGCCGGGCGCAGGACGCCGCGACCGGCATGAAGATCACCGCGCAGGATCTGCTGAAATTCGGCATCATCGACCGGATCATCTCGGAGCCCGTCGGCGGCGCGCATCGCGACCCGCAGACCATGCTGAGCCGCGTCGGAGATGCGCTGGCGTCTTCGCTGGCGGATTTCGGAGGCCAGAGCGGCGAGGACATCGTCGGCCGCCGCGCCGAGAAATTTCTCGCGATCGGGCGCAATCTCTAGGTCGCCGGGAAGCCTGATCCGTTAGCCGCTCCTTGACCATGTAGCCATGTCAAAAGCGATTGTGGTAAGGAACCTTCAAGGCTAACGCTTCTACAAGGATGGGGACGGCACAATTTCGCCGTCTTGCGCCTCCAGAGGTCGCAGCTTCGGCTGGCCGTTCGATGGGATCGACGACGTGGCATCCAGGAACTTCGCTTTGAAGCAACTCGCAGTCGTCGCTTTTGTTGCATTGGCCCTCGGCGCCTGCGAGGAGGACCGCTACCGCGGCTCCGCCCGGCATCACATTCCGATTCCGTCCGCCACCTACACGCTGATGTCCGAGAAGGGCATGAGCAAGGACCAGCCTATCCTGATCCGCTCCTACAAGAAGGAATCGGAGCTCGAGGTCTGGAAGCGCAAGGCGACCGGCGAATACGCGCTGCTGAAGACCTATCCGATGTGCCGCTGGTCGGGCCAGCTCGGCCCGAAGGTCCGCGAGGGCGACCGGATGGCGCCCGAGGGCTTCTACGCGATCAGCCCGGCGCAGATGAACCCGAACTCGTCCTTCTACGTCTCGTTCAACATGGGCTATCCCAACGCCTATGACCGCTCCCATGGCCGCACCGGCGCGCATCTGATGGTGCATGGCGCCTGCTCCTCGGCGGGCTGCTACTCGATGACCGACGACCAGATGGGCGAGATCTACGCGCTGGTGCGTGAGGCCCATAATGGCGGGCAGCGAAACGTGCAGATGCAGGCTCTGCCCTTCCGGATGACGCCGGAAAACCTCGCCAAGCACCGGATGGACCCCAACATCGCCTTCTGGAAGAACCTGAAGGAAGGCGCCGACTATTTCGATGTCGCCAAGGACGAGCCGCAGGTCGCGGTCGCCGGGGGACGCTACGTCTTCAACCGCGACGCCAGCGGTCAGGCCGTCACCAGCCCGGCCGTTGCCGAGGCCGTGCAGCGCAAGCGCCAGCAGGACGAGACGCAGGTCGCGGCGCTGGTCGCCAAGGGTACGCCGGCGGTCAGGCTCCTTTATGACGATGGCGACAGCCATGCCTCGTTCAAGCGCACGCTTGCCGCCAATGGCTCCGATTCCCTGAACCGGAGCGCGAGCTGGGGATCGCGCGATGTCGGCGTCAGCCGGCCCGACGCGATCAGCACCGGCCCGCGCGTTCTGGTTCTGGACAATAGCGGGAAGACGCGCGCCACCGTGCGGGCCGAATCAGCCGACAACGAGGTCGTGCTGGCTGCCGTGGCCGCCGCCGAGCAGCCGAAGGCCGAGGCCGCCACCTCCGAGACCGCCAAATCCGAGACGGCCAAGCCCGAGCCCACGAAACCGGTTGCGGCATCGGCGGCGAGCCAGGTCGCCAAGGTGTTGCCCGGCGCCGCCCAGCCTGCGCCGGTCGGCGCCGCCCAGAGCGCCGCCGCGCCCGCAGAGACCGGCGCTCCGTTCTACCAGCGCGCGCTCAGCTTCATTCCGCTTATCGGCGGCGGATCGCAGCCGAAGCCGGAAACCTCGGCGCCGATCGCCTCGGTCGTGCCGTCCTCGCCGACCAGCATCATGGCGCCGCTGCCGCCGCGCCGCACAGGTGGCTTGCGCACGACACGGCTGGACCAGCCGGCGGCCGCCTTTGCGAGCCAGCCCGGGATTCGCTGAGATCGCGGCCCCCGCGCATGCACGTGACGCGGATGCAGACATAGACAGGCGCATCACGGCTTTCGATGCTTGCGCTCGGCCCTGAGACGCCCCAGTTCTCCAGCGCCTCAGTTCTCCAGCGCCTCAGTTCTCCAGCGCCTCAGTTCTCCAGCGCCTCAGTTCTCCAGCGCCTTGGCGATCCGGCGCATCATTGCGCCGACCTGGTCGCATTCGGCGTCGCTCAGCACCTCCATCATCGCCTCGATGCGCGCGACATGGATCGCCATGGCCTTGCGGGTCAGCGCCTCGCCCTCGGCCGTCAGCCAGAGCCGCCTGACCCGGCGATCGGTCTCGTCGCCCTGTCGCAGGATCAGTTCGCGGCGCTCCAGCTCCGGCAGCAGCATGCTCATGGCGCTGCGGCCGACGAAGAGTTTCTCCGCCAGCGCCTGCTGCGTCAGCCCCGGTGCATGGAAGATGTTGGCCAGTACGTCGTAATGCGCCAGCTGGATGCCGAGCGGGGCCAAGGCCTCGGTGAAGGCCTTTTTCCAGAGTGCGTGGACGCGCGCGACCGCGATCCAGTTGTGGAAGCGCGGCAGGTCCCAGGGCAAGCGCTGCGCCTCCGGTGGCGTGGCCGATTCAGCCTCTTGCGTTTTGTTCATTGTTGAACATACTTGTTCAGTACTGAACGAAATCGAGGTTTCGCCATTTCTGATGCCGCACTCCGTCTGTTCCGGCCGCTGGTAAGGGTCACGAGCCTCATTGCTCCGCGAACCATCGGCCGCCTCGCCTTCCAGGCCTTCTGCACGCCCCCGCGCCAGAAGCAGGGAAACGCCAATCGGAACCCCGCCGTCAAGTCCGCCTCCGCGCGATTGGCGGACGCTCGGCAGGTCGCGATCCCGTTTCTCTGCGGCTCGGTCGCGGCTTTCGTCTTCGAGCCGGCCCATCCGCCCGCGCCGCCGGCGCAGATCCGGACCGTTATCCTCGTGCATGGCTGGAGCGGCCAGGCAGCCTACATGACTGCATTCGTCGCGCCGTTGGTCGAGGCCGGATTTCGCGTCGTCGCCTTCGACCTGCCGGCCCATGGCGCCTCGACCGGCAGCGAGCTCAACATCCCGATCGGCGTCGCCAGCCTGACGGCCGTGGCGCGCGCCTTCGCGCCGGTCCATGCATTGGTGACGCATTCCTTTGGCGGGTCGATCGCGCTGGCGGCGCTTGCCGGCACGGTTCCGGGCCAGCCGCGCACGCGGGTGGACAGGCTCGCCATGATCGCCGCGCCGTCCTCGATGGCGGGCGTCACGCGCCGCTTCGGCTCCACGATCGGGCTCGGCGCGCGCGGGCAGCGGGCGCTGGAGCGCCGTATCCATGTCGTTGCCGGCGCGCCGGTCGAGGCGTTCGAGGGTCGCGCGCAACTGGACGCGCTGCGCCTGCCGACGCTGGTGCTGCATTGCCGCGACGACCGCGAACTCGGGCTGGAGAATGCGCGGGATCTGGCGGCGGCGGGCGATTTCGTCCGGCTGGAGACGCTGGCCGGCGTCGGCCACCGCCGCATCCTGCAAGCAAAGGCGGCGGTCCGCTCGGTGGCGGATTTCGTGACAGGCTGACGGCGCTCAGACCCAGCCCATCAGCTCCCGCTGCACCACCTCGGTGATGGCGCGCATGCCTTGCTCCGAATCGTTAAGGCATGGCAGATAGGCGAAATGCTCGCCGCCATGTTCGATGAAGATCTCGCGGTTCTCGACATCGAGTTCCTCCAGCGTCTCCAGACAGTCGGCCGAGAAGCCGGGCGCAACGATGGCGAGCGATTTCGTGCCGGCCTCGGCCAGCGCCTTCACCGTCTCGTCGGTATAGGGCTGGAGCCATTCGGCCGGGCCGAAGCGCGACTGGAAGGTCAGCCTGAAGCGCTCGGCCGGCAGGCCGAGTTCCTCGCGCAGCAACCGCCAGGTTTTCGCGCACTGGCAGTGATAGGGGTCGCCCTTGAGCAGATACTCCTTCGGCATGCCGTGGAAGGAGCAGAGAATCACCTCAGGCTCGAAATCGAGCTTCGCGAGTTCGCCTCGCATCGAGTCGGCCAGCGCGCGGATGTAGACAGGGTCGTCATGATAGGGCGGCGCGACGCGCACCGCCGGCTGCCAGCGCATCTCCATCAGGGCGCGAAAGGCCTGGTCGCAGGCCGTGGCCGAAGTCGGCGCGGCATATTGCGGATAGAGCGGCACCAGCAGGATACGGTCGCAGCCTTGCGCCAGCATCGCGTCGAGCCGGCTCTTCACATCGGGAAAGCCGTAACGCATCGCCCAGTCGAAGACGACGCGCTCGCCGGTCAGGGGCTTGAGGCGCGCCTCGAGTTGCTCGGTCTGCGAGCGGGTAATGGTCTTGAGCGGACCCTCGTCGCGCTCGTTGTTCCAGATCGAGGCGTAGTCCTTGCCCTTGCGGCCTGGCCGCGTCGTCAGGATGACGAAATTGAGCAGCGGCCACCAGATCCAGCGCGTCGTCTCGATGACGCGGCGATCGGAGAGGAATTCCTTGAGATAGGCGCGCATGTTCCAGTAGTCGGTGCCTTCCGGCGTGCCGAGATTCATCAAGAGCACGCCGATCCGCCCTGCCCTGACCGGGGGATGGTCGGGCGGCAGCTTGACGGCGCGCATGTCCGTGGCCGGCTTGGTCTCGACTGTCATGGTCTGCGGCTTTCCTTTCCTCGTGATTTAGACGAGTTCCGGGTTTCGTCCAGTCATTGCGCTGGGATCATATAGTGGTGCGACATCGCGGAACGGCCCTGGCGCACCGGCGCGTCGAGGGCTGGCCTTCCCAGCACGGCTCTTGCTAGTCTGTAGCGGTTCTCAGGAGAAGGCTGCCCGATGACCAGGCTCACCCGCCGCAATGCGCTCGGCGTCATCGCCGCCCCCGCCGCGCTCGCCGCCACCGCCCCCGTGGCCATCGCCCAGACGCCTGCGCCGGCCTTCACGCTGCTGCTCGTCAACGACATCTACAAGATGGCCGGGGACAAGGGCAAAGGCGGGTTTGCACGCGCCGCGGGCATCGCCAAGGCAGAGCGCGCCAGGGGTGTGCCGCTGCTGTTCTGCCATGCCGGCGACTGCTACTCGCCCTCGCTGATGTCGGGCTTCGACCAGGGCGCGCATATCGTCGCGATGCAGAACAGGATGGGCATCGACGTCTTCGTGCCGGGCAACCACGAATTCGATTTCGGCAAGGAAAACTATCTCAAGCTGACCGCCGCGCAGAGCTACCCGACCTTCGCCGCCAACCTGCGCGACGCGGCCGGAAACGCCCTGCCCGGCCACAAGGATTCCCAGATTTTCGAGCTCGGCGGCATCAAGGTCGGCGTCATCGGAACGACCTACGACCCGACGCCCCAGCTCTCCAACCCCGGCGACCTGAGATTCTCCTCGACCATGGAAGCGCTGCGGCGCGAGGCGAAGGCGCTGAAATCGCAGGGCGCGGACATCCTCGTCGCCGTGGTCCATGCCGACCGCGCGACGGACATCGCGATCGTGCGCTCGCGCGTCGTCGACATCCTGCTGACCGGCCACGACCACGACCTCGCCATCGCCTATGACGGCAAGGTCGTGATGGTGGAGTCCAGCGAGGAGGGCAATTACGTCACCGCGATCGACATCGCCGCGACCGTGACCGGCGCGGGAGCGGCGCGTCGCGTCGTTTGGACGCCGACATTCCGCGTCAACGACAGCCGCGCAGCGACGCCCGATCCGGAGGTCACCGCCATCGTGAAAGGCTATGAGAGCGAGCTCTCGAAGGAACTCGACATCGATGTCGCGACTCTCGTCTCGCCGCTGGATTCACGCACGGGCGTGATCCGCACGCAGGAAAGCGCGATCGGCAACCTGATCGCCGATGCGATCAGGGCCTCGACAGGCGCGCAAATCGCCATCACCAATGCCGGCGGCATCCGCGCCAACAAGCAATATGCGGCCGGTCACAAGCTGACGCGGCGCGACGTGCTGAGCGAACTGCCCTTCGGCAACGCCACGGTGATGGTCGAGATCACCGGCAAGGACGTCAGGGACGCGCTCGAGAACGGGTTGCGTGACGCGCCGCAGGGGTCGGGCCGCTTCCCGGTCGTCTCCGGCCTCCAATTCGAGGCCGATCTGAAGCAGCCGCAGGGCTCGCGCGTCACGGCGGTGACGGTCGATGGCAAGCCGATCGACATGGCCGGCAAATACACCGTCGCCTCGAACAACTTCATGCTGCAGGGCGGCGACGGCTACAGCGCGCTTGGCCGGGGCAAGACGCTGATCGGCCTGACCGACGGCAAGCTGATGGCCAACGAGGTCATGGTCTATCTGCGCCGGCTCGGCGCCGTCGACGCCAAGGTCGAGGGGCGGACGGTGCTGAAGTGAGTTCGGGTTACCGGAAGGCGCTCGCCGCCTTCCTGGCCTCGCCGGCAGCAGGAGGCTGGCGCGGGCTCGGCGTGTTCGGCGACGGGACAGCGGCGCGGGCTGCCGAAGCCGTCGACGCCGATGTGGCGAGCGGGGCGGTGGTTGCGCCGTCCCCCGACAAGGCCTTCGCAGCGCTGGCGCTGACGCCGCTGGAACGCGTGCGCGTCGTCATCCTCGGACAGGACCCCTATCCGACGCCGGGCCATGCCAACGGCCTCGCCTTCTCTTATGCCGGCGCGCCGCCTCTGCCGAAATCGCTCGCCAATATCTATCGCGAGCTTGGCGACGATCTCGGCCGTCCGGTCTTACGCCAAGGCGATCTGTCGGATTGGGCAAGGGAGGGCGTGCTGCTGCTCAACACCGCGCTCACCGTGCGCGAGGGAGCGAGCCAGGCGGGTTCTCATCTGCGGCTCGGCTGGGGCGCGGTGACGGACGCCGTCATCGCCCATGTCTCGCAGGCACGCCCGCATGTCGCGTTCCTGCTCTGGGGCGGACCGGCACAGCGAAAGCGGGCGCTGATCGACGAAAGCCGGCATTTCGTCATCGCAAGCCCCCATCCCTCGCCGCTCTCGGCGCATCGCGGCTTCTTCGGCTCAAAGCCGTTCTCGCAGGCGAATGCGTGGCTGGCGGGGGTGGCGGAAAAACCCATTTCCTGGTGAGGCGCTGGGAGAACCCGTCTCCTGGAGGGAGTGGGGTTCTCCCAGCGCTCGACACCGATGGGTATCGTCAGCCCACCGGCCGCTCATCGGCGATGACCTTGCCGTCATTGGGCAGCGCGCCGAGCGGCAGCACCTCGACGCGGCCCTTGAGCTTGGTGACCTGCTGCAGGGTCGACGAGACCGCGTCGATCAGGCCCGCCGGCTCAGCATAGATCTCGGCGCGCAACGTCATGGTGTCGACCTCCGCGGTCCGGCCGACGACGAGGCGCAGCTTGGCGATCTCGGCATGGCGGCGGGCGATCTCGGCGACCTGCTCGGGCCGCACGAACATGCCCTTGATCTTGGCGGTCTGGTCGGCGCGGCCCATCCAGCCTTTGATGCGTGCGTTCGTCCGGCCGCAGGCGCTGACGCCCGGCATGATCGCGGTGAGGTCGCCGACCGCGAGCCTGATCTGGGGATGATGCGGATCGAGATTGGTGACGACGATCTCGCCGACCTCGCCCTGCGCCACCGGATCGCCGGTTCCGGGGCGGACGATCTCGACGATCAGGTTCTCGTTCAGCACGAGACCCTCGCGGGCGCTCGTCTCATAGGCGATGACGCCGACATCGGCCGTGGCGTAGAGCTGATAAGCGTCGATGCCGCGCTCGCGCACCCAGGCCTGCAGCGAGGGCGGGAAGGCCGCGCCCGAGACGACCGCGCGCCTGATGCAGGAGATGTCGACGCCGCGCGCGTCGGCCGCCTCGATCAGGATCTTCAGGAAGTCCGGCGTCCCGGCATAGGCATTCGGGCGGTAGGCCGCGATCACCTCCATCTGCTGCTCGGTGTTGCCGGGACCGGCTGGAATGACGGCGCAGCCGAGCGCCCGCGCCGCCGAATCCATGATGAAGCCGCCGGGCGTGAGATGATAGCCGAAGGTGTTGAGCACGACGTCGCCGGCCCGGAAGCCGGCCGCGAACAGGCCCCGCGCCGCGCCCCAAGGGTCGCTCCGTGTGCCTTCCGGCTCGAAGATCGGGCCGGGCGAGGTGAAGAGCCGGCCGAAGGAGCCGAGCGGGGCGGAGACGAAGCCGCCGAAGGGCAAGGCCTGCTTCTGCAAGGCCGGCATGTCGGCCTTCCGCAGGATCGGCAGGGTCGAAAGCGCGTTGCGGTCGGTGATGGCGGCGGGGTCGATCGCACCGAGATGGGCGGCATAGCCCGGCGTCGCGATCGCGGCGGCCAGCGTGGCCGGAAGGCGGCCGAACAGCTCGGCCTCGCGCGCCTCGGGCGAAAGGGTTTCGCGCTCGTCGTGGTGCTCGCTCATCTGTCCTGTCCTTGCGAAGCGCTATGGTCCGGGCAGCCGGTTCAGCGGATGACGCGCAGGATGCGCAAAAAGTTCAGGAGCCCGATCAGGGCGCCCGCCACATAGGTGAAGGCGGCCGCGCGCAGCACGCCGCGCGCGGCCGGCAGGTCGTTCGCCTCGAGATAGCCCTCGCCCGCGAGGATCGGCAGCGCCTTGCCGAAGCTGGCGTCGAATTCCAGCGGCAGCGTCGCCAGATGCACGACGAGGCCGAGGCCGAGCAACGCAATGGCGAGCCCGAACTGGACCAGCCCGACCATCGGCGCGCGCGTGACGATGGCGACCAGCGGCGAGGTCAGCAGGATCGCCATCGCGATCTTGTCGAAGACGGAGAGGAAGCGCGCCAAGGTCGTGCGCCAGGCGAAGAGCGCGCTGCCCTGCGCGTGCTGGATCGCGTGCGCCACCTCATGGGCCGCGACCGCGACGGCCGTGATGGAGCGGCCGTCATGATTTTCGGCTGTCAGGCGCACGGCGCGGGCATCGGGGTCGTAATGATCCCCGGCCGGCGACGTCTCCACCGCCACGGCTTGAAGCTGGTAGCGGTCGAGCAGATGCCGCGCAAGTTCGCCGCCGGTGCCCGGCAGGTCGGGACGGGGCGCGGCGTGCTTGCCCATTTCGCGCCGGACCCAGGCCTGCGGGCCGAAGATCAGCAGCAGCACCAGAAGCGCGATCGCGAAGAACAGCACTGGCATCGGACCTGCTCCGAGCGCGGTGTCAGGACAGCCAGCGCTTGCGGCGCTTGTAGCTCTTGACCTCGCGGAACGATTTCTTGTCGCCGTCGGAGACGCCGAGATAAAACTCCTTCACGTCCTCGTTCTCGCGCAGCATCTTGGCTTCGCCGTCCATGACGATGCGGCCGGTCTCCATGATGTAGCCATAGGTTGCGTAGCGCAGCGCCATGTTGGTGTTCTGCTCGGCGACGAGGAAGGAGACGCCGTCATCGGCGTTGAGCCGGCGCACGATCTCGAAGATCTCCTCGACGATCTGCGGGGCCAGCCCCATGGAGGGCTCGTCGAGCAGGATCATTTTCGGCTTCGACATCATCGCGCGGCCGACGGCGCACATCTGCTGCTCGCCGCCGGAGGTGTAGCCGGCCTGCGCGTTGCGGCGCTGCTTCAGCCGCGGGAACAGTTCGTAGATCTTTTCCAGGTCGCGCTTGATCGCGGCGTTGCCGTCGCGGCGGGTGAAGGCCCCGGTCAGCAGATTCTCCTCGATCGAGAGATGGCCGAAGCAGTGCCGGCCCTCCATCACCTGGATGCAGCCGCGCCGCACCAGTTCGCTCGGCGACATGCGGTCGACGCGCTCGCCCTCGAACACGATCGACCCCTTGGTGACCTCGCCGCGCTCGGCCTTGAGCAGGTTCGAGATCGCCTTCAGCGTCGTGGTCTTGCCGGCTCCGTTGGCGCCGAGTATCGCGACGATGCCCTTGCGCGGGACATGCAGCGAGACGCCCTTCAGCACGAGGATGACGTGATCGTAGATCACCTCGATGTTGTTGAGGGAGAGGATGTTGTCGGTCGTGGGGGCGGTGGCTGTGGACTTGTCCAGAACAAGGCTCGACATGGCGACTCCTTCCCTTCTCCCCTCGGGGGAGAAGGTGGCCCGGCGTAGCCGGGTCGGATGAGGGAAGTTGTGGATGAGGGGCGTGCTAGACTTCCCTCATCCGTCAGCGCTACGCGCTGCCACCTTCTCCCCATCAAAGTCGGCTGTTGCCGACTTTGACACTTTGGGTGCCCATCTCGGGCATGCCCGAGATGGGTGGGAGAAGGAAGCAAACGCAACATCCGTCATGGTTCAGGACGACTTCTCGCAGGCTTCGGCGCGCTTGGGCCAGCCGGTGTTCTTCTCGGCATAGTCCTTGGCGGCGGCCTCGATCAGCGGGCGGACCTCGTCCTTCAGAGGCTCCATCCAGTCGCCCTTCTGGGTCCATTTGCTCCCGTCCCACTCGGCGACATAAGCCTTGTTGTGGCCGGAATGGTCGGCGCAGGCGATCTTCACGGCGTTGGCGAAGCCCGCCATGCCGAGTTCCTTGAGCCGCGCCTCGGTGATGTTCAGCGTCTCCAGGCCACGCCGGACATCCTCGCCGGTGACGACCTTCTTGCCGCTGATCTTCTGCGCGTTGGCGATCGCCTCGGCCACGAGCATCGAGTTGTAGACGCCGCGGTTGTAGAGGTTCTCGCCGACCTTCTCCTTCGGGGCCAGGCTCTTGCCCTTCTCCACGACATGCTTGAGAATGTCCTGGATCACCGGGAAATTGGCGCCGGCCGCGTTGAAGTTCAGCGACTTGTAGCCCTTGGCCTCCGGACCGCCGGCGCGTGCGTCGTCGTCGCCGCCGGCCCACCAGACGCCGACCAGCTTGGTGATCGGGAAGCCGTTCTTGATCGCCTCCTTCACGGCGGTCGGGTTCATCGCGCCCCAGCCCTGGTTGTAGAGATAGTCGGGCCGGTCGCGGCGGATCGAGAGCCAGAGCGAACCCTGGTTCTGCATGTCGGCGGCGGCGACCGGATAGAGCTTGACCTCGAAGCCGTATTTCTTGGCGAGCGCCTCCAGAACCGGAATCGGCTCCTTGCCATAGGGCGCGTCGAGATGGATCAGGCCGAGCTTCTTGCCCTTGAGCTTGTCCATGCCGCCAAGTTCATTGGCCATGTGACGGACCATGATCGAGGCGCCGTCCCAATAGGTCAGCGGCGGGATGAAGACCCAGGGGAACTGGCCGCCATCGGCCGAGGCCGAGAGGCCATAGGCCATCGAGAGGATCGGGATCTTGTCGATATGGGCGCGCGGGATCGCGGCCAGCGTCGCGCCGGTCGACCAGGGCGAGTAGATCACCGTGTTTTTCGACTTGGCCTGCTCGTAGCACTCGATCGACTTCTTGGTGTCGTAGCCGGTCTCGCACTCCTCGAAATTGATCTTCACGCCGCCGATGCCGCCGTCGCGCTCGTTCAGCATCGTGAAATAGTCGCGCATGCCGTCGCCGATCGGCGTGCCCGAGCCGGAGAACGGCCCGGTGCGGTAGGCGTTGTTGGCGACGTAGATCGAATCCTGCGCCATGGCGGGGGAGACGAGCGCGCTGCCGGCGAGGAGCGCGCCGAGAGCCGCTCCCTTCATGATGGTGGTCTTCTTCATCTTGCTTCCTCCGTGGTTGCTTCCCGGTGCGGCGTGGCCGCCGCTCCGTCTCCCTTGCCCGCCGCTTTGCGAAAGCCCGCGACGGGTCGTTTCTTGGGCCGCCTGCCCGTCAATAGGGGAACGGCCACGTCCGCAATTTCTGCTTTCCGATCTGCCAGAGACGCGCCAGGCCATGCGGCTCGACGATCAGGAAAATGATGATCAGCGCGCCCAGCAGCATGAAGGTGACATGCTCGGCCGTGGCGCCCGACAGCGGGATGCCGATCGCGGGCAGCCCGAATTTCATGATCGTCGGCAGGCTGGCGATGAAGGCCGCCCCGAAGAAGGAGCCGATCAGCGAGCCCAACCCCCCGATGATAATCATGAACAGGACGGTGAAGGAGAGCCTGATCGAGAACACGTCAGCCGCTTCCGCGGTGCCGTACCAGAGGAAGATCATCATCGCGCCGGCGACGCCGCAATAGAAGGACGAGACGGCGAAGGCGAGCAGCTTGGCGTTGAGCAGCTTGATGCCCATCAGCTCGGCGGCGATGTCCATGTCGCGCACCGCCATCCAGGAGCGGCCGAGCTTGCCGTGGACGATGTTGGAGGCGAACCAGGTCAGCACGACGACAAGCACGAGGCAGACGAAGTAGCGCGTCTCGGGGGTTGCGGTCGCGCCGGTGATCGGTATGCCGAAGACGGTGCGCAGCGGCACCTCGATGGCGCCCGACGCATTGTAGTTGAACAGCCAGGGCACGCGCACGAAGGCCCATTGCAGGAAAAACTGCGCCGCCAGCGTCGCCACAGCGAGATAGAAGCCCTTGATGCGCAGCGAGGGCAGGCCGAAGAACACGCCGATGGCGGCCGAGAACAGCCCCGAGACCAGGATCAGGACGATGATGTTCACATTGGGGAAGATCGTCGTCATCTTGTAGCAGGCATAGGCGCCGACGCCCATGAAGGCCGCCGTGCCCAGCGAGATCAACCCGGTATAGCCGGTCAGGATGTTGAGCCCGATCGCGGCCAGCGAGAACACCAGGAACGGGATCATCACGGTGGTCGTGAAGAAGTCGTTGCCGATCAGCGGCACGCCGATGAAGGCGAGCGCGAGGATGACGGCGATGCCGACCCGGTCCTGCCAGATCGGGAACACCGCCATGTCGGCGGAATAGCTCGTCTTGTATTGGCCGGCTTCGCGGTAGAACATCTTACTGTTTCCGGTCCATGTCCGATTGTGAGGCGTTCACAGTCTGCTTCCGATCAGAATCGCGACGCAGCCCGCCGCCAGCATCGCGCAGCCCTGCATCAGATATTGCTGTTCGCTCGCGCCAATCCGCAGATCGCCCTGCACCCAGCCGCCCCAGATGAAGAACAAGGGCCAAGCCACGAAGACGAGTCCGCCGAGCACGAGAATCGAACCGAGCGCATAGAACAGGCCCTTGAGCACGCTCATCTGGTGTCGAATGGCGAAGAAGACGCCAAGCACGACGACGCCGCCGGCAAGATAGAGCCATCCTTCCCGCGTGCCGCTCATCAGATTCGCTCGATGATCTTGTCGCCGAACAGGCCCTGCGGCCGGAACAGCAGGAAACCCAGCGCGATGAAATAGGCCAGCCAGCTCTCGACGCCGCCGCCGATCAGCGGGCCCCAGTAGAACTCTCCGAGCTTCTCGCCGATGCCGATGATGAGGCCGCCGACGATGGCGCCGGGGATCGAGGTGAAGCCGCCGAGAATCAGTACGGGCAGCGCCTTCAGCGCCACGATCTCGAGCGCGAAGGAGACGTCCGAGCGCGCGCCCCACATGATGCCGGTGATCAGGGCGACGATGCCGGCGGTGAACCAGACGATGACCCAGATCTGGTTCAGCGAAATGCCGACAGACAGCGCCGCCTTGTGGCTGTCGGCGACGGCCCGCAGCGCGCGGCCGATTCGCGTGTACTGGAAGAAGAGCGCGAGCACCGCGATCATGACCGAGGCGATGATCGCGGCCGCGATGTCGATCTTCTGCAGCGTGACGCGGCCGCCGAGAATATTGAAATCGATCGCGCCCTTGGGCAGCCAGAGCTGTTCGGCGATCATCTGCTTGGGATTGCCGCCGAAGACGGACTCGCCAAATCCGATCAGGAAATAGGTGATGCCGAAGGTCGCCATGAACAGGATGATGTCGGGCTGGTTGACCAGCGGGCGCAGCACCACGCGCTCGATCGTCACCGCGAGCAGGAACATCACGCCGAGAGTCAGGATGACCGCCAGGAAGGCCGGCACGCCCTTTTCATGCAGGCCGACCAGCGTCAGCGCCGCAAACACCACCATGATGCCCTGAGCGAAGTTGAACACGCCCGAGGCCTTGAAGATCAGCACGAAGCCCAGCGCGATCAGCGCGTAAAGCACGCCGGTGACAAGGCCCTCCCAGATCGTCTGCACGAACAGGTCGGGCAGTTCGACCATCTGGACGAAGGGGTCGATGAAGACCTTGTAGGCGGTGCCAGAGCCGTCGAGCCGCGCGGCCAGCATCGCGGCTGCGACGATGGCGGCCAGGATCAGTCCGGCCTTGACCCAGCCATTGGAAAGAAGGTTTGGCGCGGGGCGCAGGGTGGCGTCGCTCATGGGCGGAGACCTTGGCTGAGCCGATCGACAGGGCGCCATCTGTCCCCTTCCCCCCGCTTGCGGTGGGGAAGGGTTAGGGATGGGGGGGCGTGCAGGAATTGGCTGGACGATCGCATCAGGCGACGGCCTGGACTCTCCCCCACACCCCGGCCCTCCCCACCGCAAGCGGGGGGAGGGGGAAGGGCGGCGCTTCCCGCGTGAAACGACAACGCGGCCATCAATGCGCCACCCCCAGATAGGCGTCGATGACCTTCTGGTCGGCCTTGACCTCGGCTGGCGTGCCGTCGGCGATCTTGCGGCCGTATTCGAGCACGACGACGCGGTCCGAGAGGTCCATCACCACGCCCATATCGTGCTCGATCAATGCAATGGTGGTGCCGAACTCGCTGTTCACGTCGAGGATGAAGCGGCACATGTCCTCCTTCTCCTCCAGGTTCATGCCGGCCATCGGCTCGTCGAGCAGCAAAAGCTCCGGCTCCATCGCCAGCGCACGACCCAGTTCCACGCGCTTCTGCAGGCCATAGGGCAGCTTGCCCACGGGGAGCTTGCGGATGTGCTGGATCTGCAGGAAGTCGATGATGTCCTCGACCTTCCTGCGGTGCTCGATCTCCTCGGTCATCGCCGGGCCGTGGCGCAGGACCTGCCAGAAGAAGTTCCGGTGCATCTTCAGGGTGCGGCCGGTCATGATGTTGTCGAGCGTCGACATGCCCTTGAACAGCGCGACGTTCTGGAAGGTTCGGGCGATGCCGTCGGCGGCCGCCTGATGCGGGCGGACCTTCTGGCGGCGCACGCCCTTATAGGTGATCTGGCCTTCCTGCGGATGATAGAAGCCGTTGATGCAGTTCAGCATCGAGGTCTTGCCGGCGCCATTGGGGCCGATGATGGCGCGGACCTCGCCCTTGCGGATGTCGAAGGAGACGTCCGTTATCGCCTTCACGCCGCCGAAGCGCAGGGAGATATTCTCCACCGCGAGGAGGACCTCGCCCTTTTTCGCCGCGATCGGCTCGCCGGTCAGGTTCATGGCTGTCGCGTTCATGCCGCCCTCGCCGGGGTTGGCGCGGTCGCGGGATAGGTTTTTGCGTCGCGCACCTTGACTTTGGCCGAGATCACGCCCTTGCGGCCGTCCTCGAAGGTCACCTCGGTCGAGATCGCGGCGATCTGCGAGCCGTCATAGAGCGCGTTCACCAGCGGCGCGTAGCGCTCGGCGATGAAACCGCGCCGGACCTTCTGGGTGCGCGTCAGTTCGCCGTCGTCGGCATCGAGTTCCTTGTGCAGGATCAGGAAGCGCCTGATCTGCGCCCCGCCCATCAGCGGCTCGGCCGCCAGCGAGCGGTTCACCTCGTCGACATGCTTCTCGATCATGTCATAGACGAGATCGTGGCCGGCCAGTTCCTGATAGGAGGCGTAGACGACGTTGTTGCGCTCGGCCCAGTTGCCAACCGCCGCCAGGTCGATGTTCAGCGCAACGGTCGTATAGTCGCGGCCCTGGCCGAAGGCGACGACCTCCTTGATGTTGGGATAGAATTTGAGCTTGTTCTCGATGTATTTCGGCGGGAACAGATCGCCGTTCGAGAGCTTGCCGACATCCTTGGCGCGGTCGATGATCTTCAGATGGCCGGTCTCGTCGAAGAAGCCGGCGTCGCCGGAGCGGACGAAGCCGTCGGCGGTCATCGTCTCGGCGGTCTTCTCCGGGTCCTTGTAGTAGCCGCCGAAGATCGAGGGCGAGCGGTAGAGCACCTCGCCATTGTCGTCGATCCTGATCTCGACCAGCGGCGCGGGCTTGCCGACCGTGTCGGCCTTGATCTCGCCATCGGGCTGCATGGTGACGTAGACGCCGGCCTCGGTCTGTCCGTAGAGCTGCTTCAGATTGACGCCGATCGACCGGTAGAACCGGAACAGTTCGGGGCCGATCGCCTCGCCCGCCGTGTAGCCGACCTTGATGTTGCTGAGGCCGAAGCGGTTTCGCAGCGGCGCGTAGATCAAGAGATCGCCGAGCTTGTAGAGCAGGCGCGCGCCCAAGGGCACGCTCTCGCCGTTGAGGATCTTCTCGCCATGCGTCTTGGCGACGCCGAGAAAGTAATGGAACAGCCGGCGCATCAGCGGGCCGGCGTCCTCCATGCGAACCATGGTCAGCGTCAGCATGGTCTCGAAGACGCGCGGCGGCGCGAAGGCGTAGGTGGTGCCGACCTCGCGGCGGTCGTCGATCACCGTCTCCGGCCCCTCGGGGCAGTTGACGCAGAAGCCGGCGATGATGGCCTGGGCATAGGAGAAGACATGGTCGCCGACCCAGGCGATCGGCAGATAGGCGATGATCTCGTCGCGCTCGGTCAGGCCGTCGAACTGGCAGCCGATTTCGGCGGCGGTGATCACGTTGAAATGGCTGAGCATAACGCCTTTTGGCCGGCCGGTGGTGCCCGAAGTGTAGAGGATGATGCCGAGATCGGAGCCTGAGCCCGCCTGCAACTCGCGCTCCAGCGCCCCGGACGCCTCCGGGCTTGCCTTCAGCGCAGCCGAGCCTGCCTCGATGACGCTGCCGATCTCGTGAAGCTTGCCATGGTCGTAGTCGCGCAGGCCGCGGGGCTCATCATAGAGCATGTGGCGCAGATTCGGCAGGCGGTCGGCGATCGAGAGGATCTTGTCGACCTGCTCCTGATCCTGGACGCAGGCGAAGACCGCCTCGGCATGGTCGAGCACATAGGCCATCTCGTCGGCGACGCTGTCGGCATAGACCGGCACCGGCACCGCGCCGAGCCATTGCGCGGCAGCCATCGACCAATAGAGCCTCGGCCGGTTGTAGCCGATGATCGCAACCTTGTCGCCGCGCTTCAGGCCGAGATCAGAAAGGCCCTTGGCGTAGGAACGGACCTGATCGGCGACCTGCGCCCAGTTCCAGGACTGCCAGATGCCGAGATCCTTGTGGCGGAACGCTGGCCGCGCGCCGCGCTCGCGCGCGTTGCGCAGCAGCAGTTTCGGAAACGTATCCGCCTGGCCGGCGCTGACGCTTGCCACGATCCTCGATCTCCACCCTGTCCGACCACGGTTTTTCGCCGCAACCATTATCCGGGCCGCTCCGGGCCCTTGTTCTTCATGCAAGCCTTGCAGCCCCCCATCATCTTCGCAAGGGGGGACTTGACAGACAACTCGGCATTTGGTCGCTATTGTCTTGCGGAAGTCTGCATGGGCGTTTTCGCACGCGATTGTGACTGGCCGCCTTGCCATTCGCGCCGATGCCAATCCCGTCATTGCGAGCGCAGCGAAGCAAGCCAGCGTTGCGCCGACCTCTGGATTGCTTCGCGTCGCTCGCAAAGACGGCGGAGCCGTCATCCCTCATACCGCGCCAGCCGCTCCAGATCCCTGATCGTCACGCTGCCATGGCCGACATCGAGCAGGCCCAGCGCCTCGAGCTTGGCCAGCCCCTGATTGGCGATCTGGCGCGACATGCCCGCCAGCAGGCCGAGTTCCTCCTGGCTGATCGCCAGCGTCCTGTCCTGATCGGGGTAGAGGATCGGGTTGAACAGCCAGGCGAGGTTGCGCGCCAGCCGGCCGGTCGAATCCAGCGTGCGCTCGGTCTCGGCCAGCGCGATGAACTGGGCCAGCCGCTCGTTGAACTGGTGGACGAGGAAGCGGTTGAAGGCGGCCGAATGCTCGAACAGCCAGAGGAAGGTCGAGCGCCGCATCAGCGCCAGCCGCGTCTCGCGCAGCGCGACGAGCTCGTAGCGGCGCGGCTCGGCCTTGATCACCGTGCCCTCGCCGAACCAGGCCCCGGCGCGCATGCCGGCCAGCGTGGCGGATTTACCGGTCTTCGAGGTGGTCGACATCTTGACCAGCCCCTCGGCGACGCCGGTCCAGGATTCGAGCCTGTCGCCGACATGGCAGATGTTGCTGCCCTTGCCATAGGTCCTGAAGCTGACGCCTCGCCTCGCCTCCTCGAACTCGGCTGGCGTCAGGTTGCGTGACCAGGCGGCGATGGCGCGAAGGTCTTCGGGGGCGATCACGGGAGGGGCGGTCCTGGTTGCGGCAGCCCGCCAATATGAGGCGCGACTGCCCTCGAACTCAAGGCAGCCGAAAGAGGCGCGAGGAACCCTCTCCCGGAGGGAGAGGGCAGGGTGAGGGGTCGGACGTTCTCCGCACGAGGCGCGACCTCGCCGTCTCACCGCTTCGAATTTGCGCCTGGCTGGTCGAGGGGCCTTCACCTCACCCCTGCCCCTCTCCTTACAGGAGAGGGGTTCTTCCAGCCCGCTACTCCGCCGCCTTTGGCATCGCGAGCGCCGCAGCCGAACCGTCGCGCAGCCTCGCCAGCAACTCCGCCTCTTCTGCCTTGGCCGCCTTGAGGTGGCGCTCCTTGACGTGGCCGAAGCCGCGGATTTTTTCGGGGATCGCGGCGAGCGCGACGCAGAGCGGATGCGTTTCCGGCGTCAGCTTGCCGATGATCTCGCCGAGCAACGCCTCGTAATCGGCGATCAGTTGCCGTTCGGTCCTGCGCTCATGGCTGTAGCCGAAAACGTCGAAGGCCGTGCCGCGCAGGCCCTTCAACCTCGCCAGCAGGCCGAAGGCCGACATCATCCAAGGGCCGAAGCTCATCTTGCACGGCTCGCCGGTGACGGGGTCGACTTTCGCCAGCAGCGGCGGGGCGAGGTTGAATTCGTAGCGCAGCTTTTCGCCCGACGCGCTCGTCGCCTCGAAGGTCGCCTCGACCTGTTTCTGGAAAGAGCCGTCGGCATAGAGCCGCGCGACCTCGTATTCGTCCTTGTAGGCCATCAGCTTGAAGAGATAGCGCGCCACGGTCTCCGACAGTGCCGTCTGACCGGGCATGACGGCCGCTTCCTTCGCCTGCACGCGGGCGACGAGATGGCGATAACGCGCTGCATAGGCCGCGTTCTGGTAAGCGGTAAGGAAGGCGACGCGCCGACTGATGATCTCGTCGAGCGTCTCGGAGATGTGACGCGCCTGCGTCGGGGCCTTCGCCTCCGACAGTGCAGCGACCAGCGCCTCGGGCTGATGCGCGGCGCGGCGGCCGAGTTCGAACGCCTGCTGGTTCATGGGCACGGCTTCGCCGTTGAGTTCGATCGCGCGCAGCAGCGCCTCGCGCGACAGTGGCACGCCGCCGAACTGCCAGGCGTAGCCGAGCATGAACATGTTGGCGGCGATGGCGTTGCCGGTGAAAGCGACGGCAGCGGCCGTCGCATCGACGAAATGGGTCTGCTCGCGCCCGCCGGCCGAGAGGATGGCGCGCTTGAGCCGCTCGGTCGGTAGCGAGAAATCGGCATTGCGGGTGAAGTCGCCGCCGAGGCTCTCGGCGGTGTTGACGACCACGGTCGCACCGACAGGCTTGATCGCGCCCAGCACCTTCTTCGAGCCGGTGACGGTGAGATCGCAGCCGAGCACGAGGTCGGCCTGGCCCGCCGAGACGCGGATGGCGTGAATGTCCTCTGGCGTCGGCGCGAGCTTGACGTGGCTGAAGACCGCACCGCCCTTCTGGGCGAGGCCGGCCATGTCGATCATGCCGCAGCCCTTGCCCTCGAGATGGGCCGCCATGCCGAGGATCGCGCCGATGGTGACGACACCCGTGCCCCCGACGCCGGTGACGACGACGGCATAGCTCTTCGTCAGAACCGGGATGACGGGCTCGGGGATGTCGCCCGAGCCGAACCCGCCGGCGTCCAACCGGCGCGGCACCGCCTTCTTCGGCCGCGCGCCATGCACGGTGACGAAGGAGGGGCAGAAGCCCTTGATGCAGGAGAAATCCTTGTTGCAGTTCGACTGGTCGATCTGGCGCTTGCGGCCGAACTCGGTCTCCAGCGGCTGCACCGAGACGCAGTTCGACTTGACGCCGCAATCGCCGCAGCCCTCGCAGACCAGTTCGTTGACGATGACGCGTTTGTCGGGGTCGGGATAGGTCCCGCGCTTGCGGCGGCGGCGCTTCTCGGTGGCGCAGGTCTGGTCGTAGAGCAGCAGGGAGACGCCGGGCACTTCGCGCAGCTCGCGCTGCACGGCGTCGATATCATCGCGGTGATGGAAACTCGTACCGGGCGGCCAGATCGTGCCGGGCGGGTATTTGTCGGGCTCGTCGCTGACCACGGCGATGCGCTGCACGCCCTCGCCGGCAATCTGGCGGGCCATCTGGTCGGGAGTCAGATGCCCTTCCGCCTGCTGGCCGCCGGTCATCGCGACGGCGTCGTTGTAAAGCAGCTTGTAGGTGATGTTGACGCCGGCCGCGACCGCCCAGCGGATCGCGAGCGAGCCGGAATGGGTGTAGGTGCCGTCGCCGAGGTTCTGGAAGACGTGCTTGCGCGTCGAGAACGGCGCCTCGCCGACCCAGTTCGCGCCCTCGCCGCCCATCTGGGTGAAGCCGGTCGTCTCCCGATCCATCCACTGGACCATGTAATGACAACCGATGCCGGCATAGGCGCGCGAGCCCTTCGGCACCACGGTCGAGCTGTTGTGCGGGCAGCCCGAGCAGTAATAGGGCGTGCGTTTCGCGACCTCCTGCGCTTCGGCCAGACGGCCCTGTGCGCTGGCGATCTCCTCCAGCCGTGTCCGCAAGGCGGGATCGTCCTGATACTGCAGCAGCCTCGCGCCGAGCGCGATCGCGACGTCGTTGGGATCGAGTGCGCCATGGACCGGGAACAGCCACTCGCCATTCTCGTCCTTCTTGCCGATCACCATGGGTTGCTGCGCCGCGCCGTAGAGTTCCTCACGGACCTGGACCTCGATCAGCGAGCGCTTCTCCTCGACGACCATCACGAGGTCGAGCCCATCGGCGAAGCTCTTCAGCTCGGAGGGGTCGATCGGCCAGGGGCAGGCGACCTTGAACAGCCGGATGCCGAGATCGTTCGCCCGGACCTCGTCGATGCCGAGATCCTCGAACGCCTGGCGCACGTCGAGATAGGATTTGCCGACGGTGATGATGCCGATGCGCGGCTGCCTGCCGCCCGAGGTGATGGTCTGGTTGAGCTTGTTGGCGCGCAGATAGGCCAGCATGGCGGCGCGCTTGTGGATGTGGAGGCGCTTCTCCTGATCGAGGAAATCGAGCTCGCGGCGGATGCTCAGCCCGCCTGGCGGCATCTCGAAATCATCGGGAATGACGATCTTCACGCGCTCGACATCGCCGTCGACGGAGGCCGTCGATTCGATGTTGTCCTTGACGCATTTGATGCCGACCCAGACCGAGGCGAAGCGCGACAGCGCCAGCCCGTGCAGGGAATAGTCCATGATCTCTTGCACGCCGGCCGGATTCAGGATCGGCATCATCCGGTCGACGAAGACGAATTCGGTCTGGTGGGCGTTGGTCGAGGACTCAGCCGTGTGGTCGTCGCCCATCAGGCAGATCACGCCGCCATGGGGCGAGGCGCCGGCCATGTTGCCGTGGCGGAAGACGTCGCCGGTGCGGTCCACGCCCGGGCCCTTGCCGTACCAGAGCGCGAAGACACCGTCGTATCTGCCTTCGCCCTGCAGTTCGGCCTGCTGCGTGCCCCAGACGGCCGTCGCCGCCAGATCCTCGTTGAGGCCGGGCGTGAAGACGATATCGGCGCCCTTGAGGTGCTTCGTGGCGCGGGCGAGTTGCTGGTCGAGCCCGCCGAGCGGCGAGCCGCGATAGCCCGAGACAAAACCCGCCGTGTTGAGGCCGGCGCGCCGGTCGCGCTCCTTCTGAACCATCAGCATGCGGGCGATGGCCTGCGTGCCGGTCAGGAAGATGCGCTGCTTGCCGAGGTCGTATTTGTCGTCGAGCGCGACCTCGCGCAGGCCGTTGGGGCGGGCCTGCCCGTCCGACGTCGAATGCGCTTCGGATGTGGAGTGGTCGTGATTCTCGGCCATGGCCGACCTCCCTCGATCGTCCCGTTCACAAGATATGGGGCCGGTTGATCCAGCCTCCAAGCACATTGCGATTTATGTCAGCATTACTGACATATTTTAGCCCGCTGGTCAAACAGGCTGTCATTGTTCCAGACTGGCTTCGGCATGCGCCGCGATTTGGCCCGCTTTGCGGATGAAGGCTATTTGCAAGGCGTCGTCAGTCACGTCTGATTGACGCGGTTTTAACCCTGTTGTTCCCAGCCTGCCTTCGGCACATCCCTCTTCCGGAGCCATCGACCGTGACACGCCGCGCAATGTTGCCGACCCTGCTCGGGTTGATCGCCGCGGGCCTGTGCCTGGCTGGCCCCGCGCAGGCGCATCCGCATGTCTTCGTCCAGGCGAAGGCCGAGGTGCTTTATGCGCCGGACGGCGCGGTCAGGGCGCTGCGGCATGTCTGGAGCTTCGACGAGGCCTATTCGGCGTTCATCACGCAGGGGCTGGACAAGAACGGCGACGGCAAGCTCTCGGCCGAGGAACTGGCCGAACTCGCCAAGGTCAACATGGAATCGCTGCCCGAGGTCGGCTTCTTCACCGTCGCCAAGGCCAATGGCAAGCCGCAGGAGTTCGGCACGCCGAGCGAGGCCGGGCTCGTCTTCGAGAACAAGATTCTGACCCTGACATACACGCTGCCGCTGAAGGTTCCGGCGCAGGCCAACCGTTCCTTCGGGCTGGAGATCGGCGACCCGACCTATTTCGTCGCCTTCGACATCGCCGACGCGACTGACGCCGTGACTGCGCGCGACGCGCCCAAGGGCTGCATCGTGCGGGTGCAGCGGCCGCCCAAGCTCTCGACGGACGTCCAGCAGAAGCTGGCGCAGGAGGACATCACCGCGACGCCCGACATGAGCGGTTACCAGGTCACCACCCGCGCGCTGGTGGCATGTCCCTGAGCGCATCCGGCGCAAGCCTGCACTGGCCGTCGCTGTCGCGGCGGCTGATCGTCGCCGCGCTGGCGCTGGCGCTGGTCGCTGCGGCGCTCGCCGGGCTTGGCGCGCTGATCGCGCTCTGGAGCCCGCCGCCCCCTCCCCTGCCGCGCAACCCGTTCGGTGGGGCGCTGCCGCGCGAGGCGCTGCCGGTGACGACCGGCATCTTCGGCGTGCTGCTGGCCTGGCAGTCGCAGTTCTACCGCGAGATGACCGCGATGCTGAAGGCGGTTTCCCAGACGCCGGGCGCGGTGTGGAGTCTGCTTCTGCTCGGCTTCGGCTATGGCGTCTTCCATGCCGCCGGCCCCGGCCACGGCAAGGCGGTGATCTCGGCCTATATCGTCGCCGACGACCGCAGTCTCAGGCGTGGCCTGGCCTTGAGCTTTGCGGCGGCGATCCTGCAGGCGCTGGTCGCCATCGCCATCGTCGCCGTGCTGACGCTGGCCCTGAAGGCGACGGCCGGCACGATGAGCGCCACGACGCGGGCGATCGAGCAGGCGAGCTTCGCACTGGTCGCGGTTGTGGGGTTCTGGGTGCTCTGGCGCAAGGCAGGCTCGCTGCTGGCGCTGGGCCATGGCGCCCAAGTGCACGACCCGACCTGCGACCATGTCCACATGCCCGGCCCCAACGAAATTGCGCGGCTCGCCGGCTGGCGCGAGATGGCGGGCGTCGTCCTCGCAGCAGGCCTGAGGCCTTGCGCCGGCGCGCTGATCATCCTCGTCTTTTCCGCCTCGCAGGGTCTGCTCTGGGCGGGCGTCGCCGCGACCTTCGCCATGGCGCTCGGCACGGCCCTGACCACGGGCGCGCTGGCGGCGCTGGCTGTGTTCTTCAAGTTCGCGGCGCTGAAACTGGCCGGCGGCGGCTCGCTGCGCGCGGCGTGGATAATCGCCAGCCTCGAAGTGCTGGCGGCGGCCTTCGTCGCCGTGCTGGGGCTCGCGCTCTTCCTCGGCCTCTGGGCGAGCGGACAGGGCAGTTAGTCCGGTCGGAGCCGCTCAGGCGTTGCCGCGATCCTGCCGGAACAGGTCGAGCTTTTCCTGGATCGGACGGTCGGAATAGGAGAACAGCACGGCCTCGTCGTCGGCCTCATGCTCCACCCATTGCCAGCTCGGCACGACGAAGACGTCCCTGGGACCCCATTCCAGCACCGTGTCGCCGATGCGCGAGCGGCCGCGACCCTCGACGGGCGTGAACACGGTGGCGTCGGTCGAGCGGTAGCGCGAGGTCTTGAAACCCTTGGGCAACAACTGGATGAAGGTTCCCATGGTCGGCATGGCGTAGTCGCCGGTCACCGGGTTGGTGTAGCGCAGCTTGAGACCATGGCAGGGGTCCCACTCCGCCTGCCCCTTCATCTTTTCCAGAGAATCGCGGGTCGCGGCATAGGGATAGTTGAAGATCGGCGAGGATTTGCTGGCGCGCTTCATGTCGATCGGCAGCAGGTTGTGGCCGTAGCGCGCGAAGGAGTCGCCTTCCGCGCGCGTCACCGCCTGCTCGTCCTGCTTCAGGCCCTCGGCGAAGGAGGCGTCTAGGAACTGCACGACGGGAATGTCGAGACCGTCCATCCAGAACATCGGCTCCGAGGACTGGTTGCCGTGGTCGTGCCAGGCCATGGCCGGAGTGATCACGAAATCGCCCGGCTCCATCATCGTGCGCTCGCCGTCGACGGCGGTGTGGGCGCCCTTGCCCTCCATCACGAAGCGAAGGGCCGATTGCGAATGGCGGTGCGCCGGGGCGACCTCGCCCGGCAGCACGAGCTGAACGCCGCAATACAGCGATGTCGTGATCTTCGACTGGCCGCGCAGGCCGGGGTTTTCCAGGATCAGGACGCGGCGCTCGGCTTCCCTGGCGGTGATCAGCCCACCGGCCTCGAGCATGTAGTTCCGGATCGCATCGAATTTCCACGCCGCCGGGCGGCACGGGCTCTTCGGCTCGGGCGTGATCAGCGCGCCCATCACCGTCCATAAAGCCGTCAGATTCTCGCCGTCGATCTTGTCGTAGAAGGCCTGACGCTCGGGCGTCTCAAGGACCGCGTGCTCCATCGGATGTTCTCCCTGACGGGGCGCCGGACGCGCCCGCTTTCGGTTCCGTTATTGATTTGGCGCGAATTCTGTTCGTTCGCCTGACAGGCGAACGGAAAGCGCGCAACCAATTAGACCGTATGCTTATTGACAGCATACAGCCTGTCTGGCACCCGTCAATTGCGACAAGAGCAGCGGAACAACCGCTGTCGACAGGAACGGAGACGAGGCGATGAAGCTCCATGGCTATTTCCGCAGCGCCGCGGCCTATCGCGTCCGGATCGCGCTCAACCTGAAGGGCCTCACCGTGGCGCATGTCCCGCATCACCTGCGGCTCGGCGAACAGCGCGCGCCGGCCTTTCTCGCGCTCAATCCGCAGGGGCTGGTGCCGGCGCTGGAACTGGCCGACGGAGCTGTGCTGACGCAGTCGCTGGCGATCATCGAATGGCTCGACGAGACGCATCCGGAGCCGGCGCTGCTGCCGACAGACCCGCTTCGGCGCGCAAAGGTTCGCGCCTTCGCGCAGGCCCTGGCCTGCGACACGCATCCGGTCCAGAACCTGAAAGTGCTGAACCGCCTGCGCGGCCTCGGCCTGTCCGAAGACGTGGTGCAGGGCTGGGCCGGCGCGGTCAATGCCGAGGGGCTTGCCGCCTGCGAGGCGCTGATTGCGGGCCATGCCGGGCCGTTCTGCTTCGGCGACAGGCCGGGGCTCGCCGACATCTGCCTCGTGCCGCAGCTCGGCAATGCGCGCCGCTTCAAGGTCGATGTTGCGGCCTATCCGCGCCTGTTGGCGGCGGAAGCCGCCTGCAAGGCGCTGCCGGCCTTCACCGACGCCGCGCCAGAGCGGCAGCCTGATGCCGAATGAGTTCGATGCCGAATGAGTTCGATGCGGAGTGACGACGCCATGTCGATGAAGCAGGTCTACGGCAAACCGGGCCACCTGATCCGCCGGGCGCAGCAGATCGCGGTCGCGATCTTCATCGAGGAATGCGCCGCCTTCGACATCACGCCGGTGCAATATGCGGCGCTGGTGGCGATCCGTGAGAACCCCGGCATCGACGCGACCCGGCTTTCGGCGCTGGTCGCCTTCGACCGCTCGACGCTGGGCAATGTGCTGGAGCGGCTGGAGGTCAAGGGCGTGGTCAGGCGCCGGGCCGGCAAGGAGGACCGCCGGGTCAAGGCGCTGGCGCTGACGCAGGTCGGACAGGAGCTGCTGACGGCGGTCGAGCCCGCCGTCGAGCGGGCGCAGGCGCGCATCCTGTCGCCCCTCGCGCCTGCCGATCAGGCGACGCTGATGGCGCTGCTCGGCCAGCTCGTCGAACTCAACAACGAGAGCTCGCGCGTGCCGCTGCGGCTGGTCGCGAGCCAGTCATGAGCGCCGCGTCGCGCACCCTGACGCGCGATCTGCCGATCCTCGTCGCCGGCGGCGGCATCGGGGGACTCGCCACGGCGCTGGGCCTCGCGCGAAGGGGTTTCTCCGTCACGGTGCTGGAAAAGGCCCCGGCGCTGGGCGAGATCGGGGCCGGCATCCAGCTCGGCCCCAACGCCTTCCACGCCTTCGACCAGCTCGGTGTCGGCGAGCAGGCGCGCGGCATGGCGGTGTTCATCGACCAGCTCCGGCTGATGGATGCGATGACGGCGCAGGAGATCACCCATATCGATCTCGGCGAGGCCTTTCGGACCCGTTTCGGCAACCCTTATGCGGTGGTGCATCGCGGCGACCTGCATGGCGTCTTCCTGCGCGCCTGCGTCGAGCATCCGGCGATCAGCCTGCGAACATCGGCCGAGGTGATGCGGGCCGAGCAGGACGGGGCTTCCGTTCAGTCGGTGCTGGCGTCGGGCGAGCGCATCGCCGGCTCTCTGCTGGTCGCGGCCGACGGACTCTGGTCCAATCTGCGCCGGCAGGTGGTGGGGGACGGGCCGCCGCGCGTCTCGGGCCACACCACCTATCGCTCTGTGATCCCCACCGAGCGGATGCCCGAGGATCTGCGCTGGAACGCGGCCACGCTCTGGGCCGGCCCGAAATGCCATATCGTGCATTATCCGCTTTCGGGCTGGAAGAGCTTCAACCTCGTCGTGACCTATCACAACGATGCGCCGGAGCCGGTCGCCGGAAAATCCGTCTCCGAGGACGAGGTCCGCAAGGGCTTCGAGCATGTCCATGAGCGCGCCCGCTCGATCATCGGCCATGGCCGCGACTGGAAGCTCTGGGTGCTGTGCGATCGCGACCCGGTCGAGCGCTGGGTCGACGGCCGCATCGTCCTGCTCGGCGACGCGGCCCATCCGATGATGCAGTATTTCGCGCAGGGCGCGTGCATGGCGCTGGAGGACGCGGTCTGCCTGTCGCACCATCTTTCGACGATGGACGATGTCGACGCCGCGCTGGAGCGCTACCGCTCGCAGCGCGTCGTCCGCACGGCGCGCGTGCAGCTCCAGTCGCGCCAGATCGGCGAGCACATCTATCACCCGGCCGGGGCGCATGCGCTCGTCCGCAACGAGATCATGAGGGCCAAGAGCTCAGCGCAATTCTACGAGACGCTGGCCTGGCTCTATGGCGGGACAGGGCTCGCCGCCTGAAACGAGACGGAGGATTTGCGTCGATGTGCGCCCAGTCAGACCATGAGGCCGCCGCGGTGTCGGTCGCCGCATCCGATAGCGGCCGGGCCTGCCCGCCGGCCAATCCGGAGCTGATCGCCGATCTCGTCGTCGCCAACCAGATTCTGTTCGACCAGGGCGTGGTCGACGGTTTCGGCCATGTCAGCGCCAGGCACAACGCCGATCCCGACCTGTTCCTGCTCGCCCGCAACATGGCGCCGGGGCAGGTGAGCGCCGACGACATCGTCACCTTCACGCATGACGGCGACCCGCTCGACGCACATGGCCGGCGGGTCTATCTCGAACGCTTCATCCATGGCTCGATCTACCGGGCGCGGCCCGACGTGATGGCGGTGATCCACAGCCATTCGCACGCCATCGTGCCGCTCAGCATCTCCAGGCAGACGCGGCTGCGCGCCGTCTTCCACATGGCGGGCTTCATCGGCCAATGCGCGCCGGTCTTCGAGATCCGCGACACGGCCGGCGATGCGACCGACCTGCTGATCTCCAGCGAAAGCCTAGGCCGCGCTTTGGCCGACACGCTGGCTCCGGCACGATCGTGCTGATGCGGGGCCATGGCTCGACGGTCGTCGCCGACAGCGTGCCGCGCGCGGTCTACCGGGCGATCTATGCCGAGCTCAATGCGCGCTACCAGACCGAGGCGATGCGGATGGGCGAGATCACCTACCTCACCGAGGGCGAGAGCGCCGCGACCATGGTCAGCATCGAGGGGCAGATCAAGCGGCCCTGGGACCTCTGGAAGGCGCAGGCCGCCGCGAAGCGGGCCTGACGCTTCTGTTCAGGCGCTTGCCGCCAGCATGAAAACGTCGAGCGCCTGGCGTTCCTGCGCCGTCATCCGCAGGCCGAGCTTGCCGCGCCGCCAGAGCACGTCGTCGGCGCGGCGCGCCCATTCGCACGTCATCAGATAGGCGACCTCGCGCTCGTAGAGATCGGCCCCGAAATGCCGTCCGAGATCGGCCGCGCTGCCTGCGCCGGCCATGATCCCGCGCGCCCTGGTGCCATAGGCGCGCACCAGCCGCGCCACGGTCTTCCGCGCCAGCCAGGGATGGGCGGAGGCGATCCCGGCGACCAGCGCCTCGAACCCGTCCACCGGGAAATCGCCGCCTGGCAGCGTGCCAGTCTTCGTCCAGACGGGGCGGGAAGCCCAGTCCGCATGGGGCGCGAGCTTCTCGATCGCGGCCTCGGCCAGCCGGCGATAGGTCGTGATCTTGCCGCCGAAAACCGAGAGCAGCGGAGCCTCGCCCGAGGGCGAATCCAGAGTCAGCACATAGTCGCGCGTCGCTTCCTGCGCCTTGGAGGCGCCGTCGTCATAGAGCGGGCGCACGCCGGAATAGGTCCAGACGACCTCCTCCGGCGCGATCGGTTCGCGGAAATACTCGCTCGCCGCCGCGCAGAGATAGGCGATCTCCTCTGGCGTCGCCGCAGCCTTGGCCGGGTCGCCCCGGTAGTCGCTGTCGGTGGTGCCGATCAGGGTGAAGTCGCGCTCATAGGGAATGGCGAAGATGATGCGGCCGTCGCCGTTCTGGAAGATGTAGCAGCGCTCGTGCTCGAAGAGCCTCCGCACCACGATATGGCTGCCCTGGACCATGCGCACAGTGGCCTTCGTGTTCGAGCGGACGACGCCGACCAGCACCTCGCCGACCCAGGGGCCCGCTGCGTTGACCAGCGCCTTCGCGGTGATCGCGCCGCGGCCGGTCTCGCCTTCGGTCGTGACCTGCCAGAGCCCGTCGACGCGGTCGGCGGCGACGACCTTGGTGCGGGTCTGGACCTGCGCGCCGCGCGCCGCCGCGTCGGCCGCGTTGAGCACGACGAGGCGCGAATCCTCGACCCAGCAATCGGAATACTCGAAGGCGGTCGCGTCCTGCCCCTTGAGCGGCGCGCCGGCGGCGTCATGCCGCAGATCGAGCGTCCGCGTCGGCGGCAGCAGTTTTCGGCCGCCGATATGGTCGTAGAGGAACAGGCCGAGGCGCAGCAGCCAGGCGGGGCGCAGGCCCTTGTGATGCGGCAGCACGAAGCGCAGTGGCCAGACGATGTGCGGCGCCATCGCCCAGAGCACCTCGCGCTCCATCAGCGCCTCGCGCACCAGCCGGAACTCGTAATGCTCGAGATAGCGCAGCCCGCCATGGATCAACTTGGTCGAGGCGGACGAGGTGGCGCTGGCGAGGTCGTTCTGCTCGAACAGCACGACCGACGCGCCGCGTCCCGCCGCGTCGCGGGCGATGCCGCAGCCATTGACGCCGCCGCCGATGATGGCGAGGTCGAAGGGCGTCCGCGGGCCGTGATCGACCGTGTTCAATCGTATCCTCCTCGCTAGCGGTCGCGACGTCCGGATCGTCCGCGCCCGATGTTCGATAGCCAATGCGCCGGGCAAACGAAAGCAGGCCTCCATCCGGGCCGGCCTGCCGGAGCGCGTCGCGGGCGTCAGGCCGATGCGGCTTCGTCGCCGGCGTCCGTCGGCTCGGCCACGGTCAGGCCCTCGACGCCATGCCTTTCGATCAATTCCGCGACGTATCCCGAGACGATCGCGGCCCGGACGAAGCGCGCCATGTAGCCGAGGGCGGCGTCCTTGCGACGGGGCGTCCCGAATGCCTGCCGCACGGTCATGTAGCGGCCCGGCATAAGTCGCGACCCCGGCAGAGCCTTCTGGTCGTTGAGCAGACCAGCGCGCAAGCCGGCCAGCGCATCGAGCTTCTGCTCGCGCAGGGCCAGGAGCGCATCGTCGAAGGTCTTCGCCCTGACGAGTTCGGCATGCGCGACGTTGCGCTCCAGCCAGAGGCCGTAGGCGGTGCGGTCGGTGACGGCGATGCGCCTGCCCGGCTGGTCGACCTCGGCGATGTCCTTCAGCGTCGAGCCGGGCGGAACCAGATAGGTCGCCTCGATCTCGGTATAGGCCGGCGTGAACCCGATCGCCTCGGCGCGCTGCGGCTCGGCGCCGATCAGGGCGATGTCCCATTCGTCGCGCGGGGCGGCGTCTGCGATCGGGCCCGGCGATGCATAGAGGACATGGCGCAGGTCGATTCCGAGCGCGTCGGCGAAGGCTCTCGCCATGTCCGGCGCGACGCCGGCCGGGGCGCCGTCGGACGTCTTGCCGGAGACCAGCAGGAAGTTCGACAGGTTGATGCCGGCCCTGAGCACGCCGGACGGGGCCAGCATCGCGGCCAGGCCTGCCGGCGGCGGGCCGAGGATTTCGAGCAGGCGCATCCTTCTCTCCATCGGCTGGCGGTTCGGTTCTTCCAGAGCGCGGGCGAAAACCTCCCAACCCCTCAGGTTCCGCAGAATGTCGCCAGCACGCGCTCATGGCTCGCGGGCGGCCGGGCGTAGGCCTCGCGGCCCGGCTGCTCGTCATAGGGTTTCGCGAGCACATCGACCAGTTCGGCGAAGGGCGCGAAATCGCTCCGCTCGGTGGCGGCCTCGATCACGGCCTCGACCCGGTGGTTGCGCGGGATGAACAGCGGATTGACACGGGCCATTGCGGCCCGCCGTCCGGCAGGCGATGTCTCCTCCCGCGTCAGGCGCCGGCGCCAGACAGGCTCCCACGCATCGAACCCGGCGGGGTCGGCGAACAGATCGCGGCAGGCCTGCCCCGGCGCGGGCTGCGTCGCGTCCTCCCCGAGGCGCCGGAAGACAAGCGTGAAATCGGCCTGCCCGGTCTTCATCGCGTCGAGCAGCTGGTTGACCAGAGCGACATCGTCTGGCTCTTCGCGGACCAGCCCGAGCTTGCGGCGCAAGCCGCCCAGAAGCGCCGACTGGAACAGCGCATCGAAACCGGCCAGCGCGTCCTGGGCGAGCGCGACGGCGCGGTCCTGCCCGTCCGCCAGCAGAGGCAGCAGCGCCTCCGCCAGCCGCGTCAGGTTCCAGCGCGCGATCGAGGGCTGGTTGGCGTAGGCATAGCGGCCATATTCGTCGATGGCGCTGAAGACGGTGGCCGGATCATAGGCGTCCATGAAGGCGCAGGGGCCATAGTCGAGCGTCTCGCCGGCGATCGACATGTTGTCGGTGTTCATCACGCCATGGATGAAGCCGATCAGCATCCAGCGCGCCACCAGCGCGGCCTGCGCGGCGATGACGGCCTCGAGCAGCGCGAGATAAGGCGGATCGCCGGCCGCGAGCGCGGGATAGTGCCGGGCGATGACATGGTCCGCCAGCAGGCGCAGGCCCTCGGCGTCGCCGCGCGCCGCGAAGAACTGGAACGTGCCGATCCTGATATGGCTTGCGGCGACGCGGGTCAGCACCGCGCCCGGCAGCAGCGTCTCGCGCCTGACGGTTTCTCCCGTCAGCACCGCCGCGAGCGCCCGCGTCGTCGGCACGCCAAGCGCCGCCATCGCTTCGCTGACGATGTATTCGCGCAGCACCGGCCCGAGCGCGGCGCGCCCGTCGCCGCGCCGCGAGAACGGCGTCGGCCCCGAACCCTTGAGCTGCAGGTCGCGGCGGCGGCCTGCGCTGTCGACCAGTTCGCCGAGCAATATGGCGCGGCCGTCGCCGAGTTGCGGGCTGAAGCCGCCGAACTGATGACCCGCATAGGCGGTCGCGATCGGCTCCGATCCGTCGGCGATCCGGTTGCCGGCCAGAAGAGCGAGACCTTCGGGCGCGGACAGCCGCTCCGGATCGAGGCCGAGCTCGGTCGCCAGCGTTGTGTTGAGCGCGATCAGGCGCGGAGCGGCGACCTGGACGGGCGCGACCCGGGCGAAGAAGCGCTCCGGCAGCCGGGCATAGGAATTGTCGAAGGGCAGCGCGATCATCCCCTCCAGATAGGCGACGCCAAGGCGCACCGCCAGCGCTCGCCGCGACATAGCCGCCGCCCTTTTACAGGGGCGGCGTCGTTTCCGCGCCGCACCGGTTCGAGGACCCGCCTCGCCCGGCAAGCCCGGCTCAGCGCAACATCCTGGGAAGCCAGAGCGTCAGTTCGGGCACGAAGGTGCTGTTCCTGGTCGTTGTCGATCGGCCCGTTCAGAGCCGGTAGAACCTCGCCGCATTGTCGTGGAACAGCTTGCGCCGGTCGTCATCGGACCGGTCGGACGTCGCTGCGAGGAAGCCCGAAAAGATGACGTCGAAATCGCCGACCAGGCTGTCGACCGGGAAGTTGCTGGCGAACATCGCCCGGTCGACCCCGAAGATCGCGATCGCGTCGCGGATCACAGGGTCATTGCCCGCCAGCGTCCACGGGATACCGGGCCGGCCGATCCCGGAAATCTTGAGTGCGATGTTGGGCTGCTCGGCCGCCAGCCCCAGAGCACGACGCCAGCCCGCCAGCGCCTCCGGGCTGCGGTCGGTCGGCAAGCCGGCGTGGTTGATAATGATCTGCGTTTCTGGAACGTCGCGCGCCAGTTCGGCGGCGGCGTCGAGATGCCACCACGGCGTCTGCAGATCGTAGGACAGGCCATTCCGGGCGAGATGGGCATAGCCCTCGCGCCAGACGGGATCGTCCACCGAGCCGGGCCGGCCGCGCCGCGCCTCCTGCGCGCTGGCCGCCGCCGCCGGCTTGTGCCGGATGCCGCGCACGAGCGGGATTGCGGCATGTGCGGCGAGAAGTTCCGCAGCGCCGGCATCGGCGAGGTCGCACCACGCCACCAAGGCCGAAGGCAGCCCGTGCTCGGCGGCTAGGTCTGAGATCCAGCGGCTCTCGCCGAGCGCATTTGAGCGCTCCCATTCGGCCTCGACATAGACCGATCCGACGACGGACCAGCCTGCGGTGTCGCGCCGGTAGTCCGCCGGCATGTAGTCCCTGCGGATGGCGGAATAGTCGCCATAGCGGAACGGGATCGGCGGCTCGTCGCTGAGCCAGGGCAGATGGTTGGCGCCGAGATCCCAGACATGGTGATGTGCGTCGATCACCTTTTCGGGCTTGTTCGCCAGCCCAGGTTTTGGCGCGAGGCCGGCCATCAGCCTTGCCCGCGCTCGCGCGCCTCGTGCTCGTAGAGTCTCACCACGGCGGCGGAATCGCTCATCTCGTGGCCGAGCGCGACATACTCGCCATAGCGCTGCACGCCCTGCTCGATCACCTTCAGCTCGAGCCCGAGCTCGCGCGAGAACGCCTTCACCGCCTTGAGATCCTTCAGCAACTGGCGCGCATAGCTCGCCGGCGGCTCGAAGGCCCGCTGTTGCATCTGCGGATAAAGCCGCTGCAGCAGGCTGGAATCGGCGTGGCCCCCGGCGAGGCATTGCGGCAGGCGGGCGGCGTCGATGCCGGCGGCCTCCGCCAGCATCAGCGCCTCGGCCATCACGACATAGCCCGTCCCGACGATCGCCTGGTTGATGATCTTGGTGGTCTGGCCCGCGCCGACCGGCCCCATATGGGTGACGTTGGCGGCCATCCGGGCGAGAAGCGTCTTTGCCGCCGCGAAGTCGTCCTCGGAGCCGCCGGCCATCACTGTCATGGCGCCGGTGCGGGCAAGCTGCGGCCCGCCCGAGACCGGCGCATCGACCCAGCCTGCCCCGGTTCGTTCCCTGAGCTTGCCCGCCGCCTGCCGCGTGCCCTCCGGGTCGGCGGTCGACAGGTCGATCACGAGCCTGGCCGACGAACCGCCGGCGGCGACGCCGTCATCGGCGAAGATGACGCGCTCGACGGCGGCCATGTGCAGCAGGCACAGCATCACGACGTCGCTGGCGGCCGCGACCTCGGCCGGCGACGCCGCGGGCTTCGCGCCATGCGGGACGACCGTGTCGAGACGTTCAGGCTCGAGATTCCAGACCGTGACCTCGTAGCCGAGATCGAGCAGGCGGCGCGTCATCGCCTCGCCCATGATGCCGATGCCGATGAAGCCGATGCGCGGCTTTGCCATGGTTGTCACTCCTGCGTTCAGACGCGCGTGCCGCCATCGGCCATGACCACCGGGGCGGTCATGAACGAGGCCTCGTCGGAGGCGAGCCACAGGATCGGCCAGGCGACCTCGCGCGGATCGGCCCAGCGGCGCTGGATGTTGTGATAGACCTTCTCCGTGCGCAAATCCTGCTCGGATTTTCCCTCCGGCGCAAAGCGGCGAACATGAAACGGCGTCAGCGTCAGGCCGGGGCAGACGGCGCTGACCCTCACGCCGCGATCGGCCTCCTCGAAGGCCAGCGTCTTCGTCATCGAGATGATGCCGGCCTTGGCGACGTCGTATTGGCCCATGCCGCCGCGCGGGTTGAAGGCATGCGTCGAGGAGATGTTGACGATCGCGCCCTTGGCGGAGCGGCGCAGCGCCGGCAGCGCCTCGCGGGCGAGACAGGCGTAGCTCAAGAGGTTGACCGAGAGGATTTTCGCCCAGGCCTCGGCCTTGCCCGCGTCGAGCGGCTCGTAGGAGCGAATGCCGGCATTGTCGACCAGCGCGACGGCCGCGCCGTCGCAGCCAAGGGTTTCCCGGCCGCGACCGGCGGAGGCGAGGTCTTGCCCCGGGTCGATCTCGTGGCGCGCGCCAGTCGCGACCTTGCTCCCGGCGAGACGCTCGCCATGGGCGCCCGCCACGTCCTCGACGGGCTCGATCCGATGCTGCAGCCGGCGCGGCCGCTGGGCGCGAGCGAGCCCGTGCCCTACTAACTCGCCACCGACAGCCGCGTCGCGCGCCCGGTCGCGAAGGGCGCGATCCTCACCGGCGCCGACCTCGTGTTGAAGGAGGGCGGGGCGCTGCTGCGCCTGCGGCGCGAACAGGATGCGCCGTTCATGACGAGCTGAGCCCGGCGCACGCCGACACGGGATCAGCGCCTCATTCTCCGCCCGCCGCCAGCGCCGTCAGCGCCTCGCGGTAGCTCGGGTAGCGGAAGGCGTAGCCCAGTTCCCGCTTCACCAGCGCGTTCGAGACGCGCTTGTTCTCGCCGTAGAAGCTCGCCGCCATCGGCGATAGCTTCGCCGGATCGAAAGCCTGCTCCGGCGGGGGCTCGATACCGATCAGGCCCGCTGCGAAGGTCACGACATCCTGCGGCGGGGCCGGCTCGTCGTCGGTGACGTTGTAGACCGCGCCGTTGCGGGGCCGCGCCAGCGAGGCCAGCAGCACGCCGGCGATGTCCTCGACATGGATGCGGTTGAAGACCTGCCCTGGCTTGACCAGCCTGCGCGCCGTACCCTCGCGCAGATTGACGATGGCGTTGCGGCCGGGACCGAAAATGCCCGAGAGCCGGAAGATCTGGACCGGCTTGCCGGTGCGCTCCCCGAAGGCGAGCCAGGCCTCGTCGGTCTCCAGCCTGAGCTTCGAGCGGGCATAGCCGGGCCGCGCCTGCGCGCTCTCGTCGATCCACTCGCCGCCATGGTCGCCATAGACGCCGATGGTCGAGAGATAGCCGATCCAGCGCAGGTTTGGCGCTGCTTCGAGCTGGGTGGACAGCGCCGCCAGCACCGGGTCCCCCTCTTCGCCCGGCTGCACGGAGACCAGCACCGCGTCGGCCTCGGCGATCGCAGCCGCGAGCCGCGAGGACACGGCGAAGCCGCCGAAGACCAGCGTCGGAATGCCCTCGCCACTGAGCTTGGCCGCCTTGTCGGCCGAGCGCACCGTGCCGGTGACCTGCCAGCCCTGCGCTATCGCGGCGCGCGCGAAGAAACCGGCCGAATAGCCGAGGCCGAGGATGACGAGCTTCATGCGGCACGATCCGGTGGAACTGAGAGGGCGAGCCATTCCTGGCGGACGGCGGCGTCGGGCTCGATGGCGAGACGAGCGGTTGCGAACGGGGCGGCCCGGCCGGGCGCGAGCCGGCCCAGCGCCCACACCGCCATGGCGCGCACCAGCGGCGAGAGGTCGTCCAGAAGCGCCTCAGTGCTGCCGGCTAGTTCGGGCTTTCCGCTGTTGCCGATCGCGATCAGCACATTGCGGATGAAGCGGTCGCGGCCGGTGCGCTTCACCGGCGTGCCGGCGAAGAGCCTCCGGAAGCCGGCATCGTCGAGGGCGGCCAGTTCGGCGAGCGGGCGGGCGGCGAGATCGTCCTTGAGGGCGAGCCGCGTCTCCTGCGCGGCTTCCGCAAACTTGTTCCAGGGGCAGACGGCGAGACAGTCGTCGCAGCCGAAGACGCGGTTGCCGATGCCGGGGCGCAGCTTAGCGTCGATATGGCCCTGATGCTCGATCGTCAGATAGGCGATGCAGCGGCGGGCGTCGAGCTGGTAGGGCTGCGGGAAAGCATCCGTCGGACAGATGTCGAGGCAGCGCCGGCAGGAGCCGCAATGGTCGATTTCGGGTTCATCCGCCGGCAATTCGGCGGTGGTGTAGATCGAGCCCAGGAACAGCCAGGAGCCGTGCTCGCGCGAGACCAGCACGGTGTGCTTGCCCTGCCAGCCGAGCCCGGCCGCCTGCGCCAGCGGCTTCTCCATGACAGGGGCTGTATCGACGAAGACCTTGACGTCCGCGCCGCCACGCGCCGCCAGCAGACCGGCCACGCTCTTGAGCTTGCCTTTGATCACATCGTGATAGTCGCGTCGGCGGGCATAGAGCGAGATCGCGGCCCTGTCGGTCTGGCTCAGGATCACAAGCGGATCTGGGTCAGGGGCATAGCTCATGCCGAGCATCACAACCGAGCGCACCTCGCTCCAGAGCGCCTGCGGCGCGGCGCGCTCCGCGACGCGCTCCTCCATCCAGCCCATCTCGCCATGATGGCCGGCGGCGAGCCATTGCCGGAGTTGGGTCGGCGCATCAGGGATGGAGTTCGCGGCGGCGACGCGGGCGACGGAGAACCCTTCCGACAGCGCCCGTTCGACCACCGCCTGCTTGAGCCGTTCGGCCTTCAAAAATCCAGATTGTCGTAATGGGCGCTCGGGGCCATCCCCGGCACGCGGTCGGCCAGCAGCGCCCGGAAGCTCGGCCTCGACTTGATCCTCGCATACCATGCGCGCGCGGCCTCATCCTCGTCCCAGGGCACGTCGCCGAGATAGTCGACGCAGGAGAGATGCGCCGCGGCGGCGAGATCGGCATAGCTCAGATCGGACCCGGCAAGCCAGTTCCGCTTGGCGGTGAGCCAGGCGATATAGCGCAGATGATAGCGCACATTGGCGCGGGCGGCGCGGATCGCGCCCATTTCGGGCGGGCCGCCGCCCTCCTCGCGCCCCATGAAGCGCTTCATCACCTTTTCAAGCACCAGCGGGCCGGTGATCTCGGCGTCGAATTTCTGGTTGAACCAGTCGAGCAGGCGGCGAACCTCGACGCGTTCGCCGGGTCCATCGGGCAGCAGCCGGTTCTGGCCGAGCGCCAGACCGCGCGTCTCGTCGAGATATTCGGCGATGACGCCGGCTCCCGGCACGGCGAGTCCTGAATCCTCGCGGAAGACCGGCGTCGTCCCGCCTGGATTGATCTCCAGGAATTCGCGCCGCCGCTCCCAGACGCGCTCTTCGACGAGATCGGCCTCCAGACCAAATTCGGCCAGGACCAGCCGGACGAAGCGCGAATGCGGGCAGAGCGGATAATGATGAAGCGTCGCCATGATGCTCTTGAAACAGGCGGATGCGGCGCAAGCGGGGCCGAAGGAAAAGCGCAGCGCAGTCATGCGCGAGACGCTTGCTATAGTCCTCACACTGCCGGCTCACAAGCATGCGCCCCGTCCGCGCTTCGATTTGACCCGGTCGTCTTGGCGAAGTGGTAACCAATTCGCAAAGAGGCTGGATGCAGATGGGAAAGCTGTTTACCTCCGCCGCCGCATCGGCCCGCCTGCGCCCTGAGACCTCGCCATGGAAAACCTGCTCGTCGCGTTCGTGCTCGGCATCGTCGAGGGACTGACCGAGTTCCTGCCGGTCTCCTCCACCGGCCATCTGCTGCTGCTCGGGCATTTCCTCGGCTTCGAATCGAAGGGCAAGACCTTCGAGGTGCTGATCCAGTTGGGAGCGGTTCTGGCGATCATGCTGGTCTATTTCCGCCGCCTGCTCGACATCGCGCTCAGGCTGCGCACGGACCCGGCCGCGCGGCGCTTCGTCATCGGCGTGCTCGTCGCCTTCCTGCCGGCGGCGCTGATCGGAGCCGTGCTGCACGGCTTCATCAAGGAGGTGCTGTTCAACCCCTTCCTGGTGTGCTGCTCGCTGATCGCCGGCGGGCTCGTGCTGATGGTGGTGGACGAACTCGAACTCGAGGTGAAGCACACCGACGCCACGGCCTTTCCGCTGTCGATGTATCTCAAGATCGGCTTCATCCAGTGCCTGGCGATGATTCCCGGCGTCTCGCGCTCGGGCTCGACCATCGTCGGCGCGATGCTGCTCGGCGCAAGCAAGCGCGCGGCGGCCGAGTTCTCGTTCTTCCTCGCCATGCCGACCATGGCGGGCGCCTTCGCCTACGACCTGCTGAAGAACCACAAGATCCTGACCTTCGACGACACGGTGCTGATCGGCGTCGGTTTCGTGGCGGCGTTCTGCTCGGCGCTGGTCGTGGTCCGGGTCTTCCTCGACTATGTCTCCAAGCGCGGTTTTGCTCTCTTCGCCTGGTGGCGGATCATCGTCGGCATGCTCGGTCTGGCGGGTTTGTGGATCGTCGGCTGAACCCGCACCGTCTTTGCGAGCGTAGCGAAGAAACCCAGTAGGACGTCGTGCCAGACGCTGGATTGCTTCGCTTCGCGCGCAAAGACGGAAACTCCTAGCCCGGCCCCGTCTCATTCAGCGTCGGCGTCGGATTCGGATGCGCGCCCGGCAGCGAGCCGGTCTGGCGCTCGATCATGCGGTGGACCACCGGCGGGACCGGGCCCTTGTGCAGCGCCCTGACGCGCTCGCCGATCTCGGCGTCGGCCTGCGTGACGCGCTGGTTCTGGCGGACATATTCGACCCAGGTCGGGCTGTCATAGCGCTCGATCCAGAGCTCGGCATTGGTCAGGTCGCGCAGCAGCGCCCAGTGCCGCGCGCCGTCGCGGCGACGGATGCGGCGGCGCTCGGCCATGGCTCCGAGGAAGGCGACGACGTCCTTTTCGGCGATGACGTATTCGATCGTGACGATGACCGGGCCGCTGCGGGGCTCGATGTCGACGGCCACCGTCGGCTCGCGCCAGCGGCTTAAGGGATCGAGATTGAGCGCCTCCAGCGGCGGCAGCGCATAGCGCAGGCCGAGCGCCGCCCCCGCGAGCAGCGCGAAGGCCGCGACCAGCAGCGTCTGCTCCGTGCCGATGAAGAGGATCGCCTGCCCCCAGACCCAGCTCCCCAGCGCCATGCCGCCAAAGGCGCCCATCTGGTAGAGCGCCAGCGCCCGGCCGACGACCCAGCGCGGGGCCGAGAGCTGCACCGTGGCGTTGAAGGTCGAAAGCGTCATCACCCATGAGCCGCCGGCGACGCAGAGCGCCGGCATGGTCAGCCACAGGCTGGTGCTGACCGCCATCACCGCCACGGCCACCGCGAAGGCGGCGAATGTCAGCCGCACCAGCGCCTCGGTGGTCAGCATGCGGCGCAAGCGCGCGCTCAGGAACGCGCCGGCGACCGCGCCGGCCCCGAATGCGCCGAGCAGCACGCCGAAGACCAGCGGGCCGCCCTTGACCAGATCGCGCGCGATCAGCGGCAGAAGCGCCAGCACGACGATGCCGCCAAAGCCAAAGGCAAAGGCGCGCAGGATGACACTGCGGATATTGGGCGACATCGCGACATAGCGCAGGCCGGCGCTCATCGCGATCCACAGCGTCTCGCGCGGCAGCAGGCGCTCGACCTTTGGCGGGGCCCAGCGCCAGAGCACGGCGAGCAAGGCGACATAGCTGACGGCATTGATGGCGAAGGCCGCGAATGCGCCCGACGCAGCCACGATGGCGCCGCCGATGGCGGGGCCGACGCTGCGGGCGATGTTGAAGGCGACGCTGTTCAGCGTCACGGCGGCGGGCACGTCCTGCCTCGGCACCATGTCGCCGACAGAGGACTGCCAGGCCGGGTTGTTCAGCGCCGTGCCGCAGCCGAGCAGGAAGGTGAAGGCGAGCAGCGTCCAGGGCGTCAGCCAGCCGAACCAGGCGAAGACGGCGAGCGAAACCGACACCGAAAACATGAAGAGCTGCGCCGTCAGCATGATCTTGCGGCGGTCGTAATTGTCGGCGATCGCGCCGGCCGCCAGCGAGAACAGCATCACCGGCAGCGTGGTCGAGGCCTGCACCAGCGCGACGAAATCGGGCGAGGCGGCGATCGCCGTCATCAGCCAGGATGCGCCGACGGCCTGGATCAGCCCGCCGAAATTCGAGGCGAGGCTGGCGAACCAGACCGCGCGGAAGACCGGCTGACGCAGCGGCACGAAGGGCGAGGCGCGCTGCGGCAGCGCCACGCCCTCGGCCGCCAGTTCGGCCACTGCTACATCCTCGACCGGCTGGGCTTTGAGATCGGCAGGCATACGCCAAGGGTTAGAGGCTCAGGCGGGTGCTGCCAACCTCGCTCCCGGGTCGAATATGTCTCAGCCTCTCAGGATGAAGGCTGGTCGGCGACAGGCGACGCCGCAGCAGCACGCCGTCCGCGCGGCCGCCTTGCAGCCGGCGCGCGCCAGGCATGCAGCCCCGCGACGACGAGGCCGGTCAGCGCGACCCAGTGGCCCGGCCGCAGGAATGCGATGTCCTGATAGAATATGACATCGGCATTGGCCTGGAACACCAGCCAGGCCGGGACGCCGGTGGTCAGCGCATACCAGGCGGTTTCGCACAGCGCCGTCGCCAAGCCCGTCGCGAGCGCGGCCGCGACCAGCACCGGCGTCGAGAAGCCGATCTTCCAGCGGGCGAGCCCGCGATAGAGCAGCAGCAGGGCGAAAAGCCCGTTCATCAGCGCCGGCTCGGTGACGTCGATCTTCGACTGCAGCGCGAAATGCAGCAGGCTCAGGCCGGTGATCAGATAGACGAGGTTGTGCAGGCGCTGCCAGTTCTTCGTGCCCATACGGCGGATCATGCCGTCGGTCGAGGTGACGCCGAGCGCCATCAGCCCGGTCAGAGCGACGATGCCGACCGTGAGATAGAAGCGCTTGACGATCTCGGAGACGATCAGCCCCCAGTCGAAGGCGAGATCGATGCAGTAGAGCGCCAGATGCGCGGCCGCATAGGCGAGCGCCGACAGACCGAGCATCCGGCGGATGCCGATCAGCTTGCCCCAGTCGAGGATTTTTCGCAGCGGCGAGATGGCGAGCGTGACCAGCAGCAACCGCATCGCCTCCGTGCCGGTCTCATGGACGGCGCGGGTCCAGGGCTTCGAGCCGAGCTGATGCGTCCAGGCGTGATACGCCAGGATCAGCGCCGGGACGACGACGAGCGCAAAGGCCGCCGCGCGCAGATACGAAAAGCGTCCCTGCCGGTCGAGCCAGGGCAGATAGGCTAGAGGGCCGGCAGCCGCCATTGATCGTCTCGCCTCTCACGATGCTGCTTGCACGATGCTGTTTGCGGGATACGCGAGAGAGCTTGCCTCTGTCTCGCACAATGGCACACAAGCGCGTGAGCGCGCGAGCGCTCTCCCGAAAACGGACCTGACCATGCCCGCAAACCAGCCAAAAATCGTCTTCGATGTCGGCAACGTCCTGATCCGCTGGGATCCGCGCCTGCTCTATCGCGACCTGATCCCCGATGACGGGAAGCGGGACTGGTTCATGGCCAATATCTGCACGGCGGCGTGGAACATCGAGCAGGATCGCGGCCGCTCATGGGAGGAGGCCGTGGCGCTGCTGGTCAAGAGCCATCCCGAATGGGAACGCGAGATCAAAGCCTTCGATGAGCGCTGGCACGAAACCGTGCCCGGCGTGATCGAGGACAGCGTCGCCATCCTCGCCGAACTCAAGGCGAAGGGCGAGCCGGTCTACGCCATCACCAATTTCTCGCGCGAGAAATGGGCGGAATGCCTGATCCGCTTTCCGTTCCTTCAAAGCTTCGACGGCGCGATCGTCTCGGCGCATGAGCGGTTGATCAAGCCAGACCCCGCGATCTACCGCGTGCTGCTGGAGCGCTACACGCTCACCGCCGGCAACTGCATCTTCATCGACGACAGCGAAAAGAACGTCGATGCGGCGCGTGCGGTCGGCATGCAGGCCGTGCATTTCGTCGAGTCGATCGACCTGAGGGCGGCGCTGCGGGAGTTGGGCGCGGCCCTTTGACCGGGCTGCCGCGAAAAAAGCTCCCGCGCGGCGGCGCGGGAGCCATTCGTTCGGTCATGCGCTCAGCGGCCGCGGGCGCGCCAGTCGAAGCGGCGGCGGCCACGATAGAAGCGCCGACGGCGGTAATAGCCATAGGGGCGGCGGTAGTAATAGCGCCGACGCCAGCGCGGCCGCCTGCGATAGTAATATTGCGAGAATTCGGCGTCGGTTTTGTCGAGCGCCTCGGCATCGAGCGCGACGCCGTCATCGACGGGCTCCAGCTTCGGCTCGACAGGGCCGGCCGCCTGCACCGCCGCGACGCCGCCGAGACTTGCTGCGGCGAACCCGCCGATCAGCGTGGTGATAAAGGAACGTCTGTCCACTGCGTTACCTCCGCTTCTGCGCCGCGACCTTGTCGAGGCGGCTGGCCGCACCCAGAGAGGAGAACGCGGATAGGGCGTGGGGGGTTCCGAGGTGGGCTTGGGGAGCGGTCATGCACCGGAGATTAACGCCATCCGCCTAGACAGAACGAAACCAGAATCCTAGATTTTCGCATTCTGATTTGCCGGGGCTCCGATGCAGCCGACCTTCTACGAGTTCTTCGCTGGCGGCGGCATGGCGCGGGCCGGTCTCGGCAAGGGCTGGCGCTGCCTGTTCGCCAACGACATCGACCCGAAAAAGAGCAAGAGCTATGTCGAGAACTGGGGCGATGCAGAGTTTCATCTCAACGATATTTTCAAGCTGAACGCCGCCGACCTGCCCGGTCAGGCCGATTTGGCATGGGCGTCTTTTCCTTGTCAGGACCTGTCACTGGCCGGCCTTGGAGCTGGCCTCGCGGGTGAGCGTTCGGGCGCGTTTGGCGGGTTCGACCTGCTTTTGCATGCCTTGCGAAATCAGGGCCGCGCCCCGCGCATGCTCGTGATCGAGAACGTGGTCGGCACGATCACCTCCCGGCACGGCCGCGATTTCGAGGCGATATGCCGGTCGCTGCATGTCCTCGGTTATGTGTTTGGCGCGCTGACGATCGACGCCGCGCATTTCCTGCCTCAGTCACGGCCGAGGCTGTTCATCGTCGCGGTGCGGAAGGATGTTTCCATCTCACGGTCGCTCATCGCCGATGAGCCGGGCAGCGCATGGGCGTCGGCAGCGCTGTGCAAGGCCCATGCGGCGCTCCGCCCGGATTTGCGCAAGGCTTGGCGCTGGTGGCGTCTGCCGCCGCCTCCGAAGCGCAATGCCGGTTTCGACCAGTTGATCGACGAGAGCGCCGACGTCTCATGGCATTCGCAGGCCGAAACGGATCGGCTGATCGCGATGATGTCCGACGTCAATCGCGCCAAACTGCAGACCGCCATCGACAACGGCGGCCGGCTTTTCGGCACGGTCTATCGCCGCACGCGGCTCGATGCTTACGGCGAGAAGGTTCAGCGCGCCGAAATCCGCTTCGACGGCGTCGCCGGCTGCCTGCGCACGCCCGAAGGCGGCTCCAGCCGGCAGACCGTGGTGATGGTCGAGAATGGCCGCGTGCGCTCGCGCCTGATGACGGCGCGCGAAGCGGCCCGGTTGATGGGCGTGGCGGAGGATTACCGGCTGCCGACACGCTATAACGAGGCGTATCATCTGCTGGGGGACGGGGTGGCCGTGCCGGTGGTGAGGTTTCTTGCGGAAAGCCTGCTTTCGCCCGTCGTCAGGTCCTCGAAACTCGCGCTCGTGGCCGCCTAGTGGCTAAGCCTCCAAAGAGCGGAGCGAAGCGGATCGAGCCGCCCTTCGAGACGGCGGAACTCAGGAAAGGCCTGACCGCGTTTCTCCGGCAAGCGCCGCCGTTCGCGTCCGAGATCAAGACGGTCGGGGCGTTCAAATGGGGCGTCTACGCGTTTTTCGACTACGATGGCGAGCCGATCTATGTCGGTCAGACGCTTGAGGGTTTGAGCAGCCGTATCGGGCGACATCTCACGAACCAACGCACCGACGCCGTGGCCATGTCGGTTCTCGATCCTTTCGAGGTCTACGAGATCGAACTCTTCCCTTTGCCGGAACTGCAGGCCGCGAACTCCAAGGACAAGGCCGCCAAGGCCAAGCTGAACAGTCTGGAACTGGCGGTCTTTCAGAAGTGCATCCAGGACAGCGCCTTCGGGAAAATCCTGAACGAGAAAGACCCGGCGCCGGCCGAGCCGATGGAGCGGCTGCCCGCGTCGGTGCGTGGGCGGATCGTGTCCGACGATGTGAAGAAATTCAGAAACCATCCCGATACCCGGATCGCGCGTCGATCCCAGACCATCGCGCGCCTCGCCCAGACAATCTCGGAACGACAGGTGCAAAGCGGGCTGCGGCGGACGCTTCTGACGCAGGCGCTCAGGCTCGAATCCTTGGCTAACAAGCAATTCGCCGATGTTGGCGGCGAAGACGCCGTCGAACAGAAAGCTACCGACACCGACGAATCCGATGACGCAACGGCCGCGACTTGATCGCTCCGCCATCATGCGCGCGGTCAAATCGCGCGACACCGCGCCCGAGCGCCTCGTCCGCCAACTCCTGCGCCCGATCGCGCCGGGCTACCGCCTGCATCGCAAGGACATTCCCGGCCGGCCCGACATCGCCTATCCCGGCCGGCGCATCGCCATCTTCGTGCATGGCTGCTTCTGGCATGGCCATGATTGTCCGCGAGGGGCGCGCTTGCCGAAGGCCAATGCGGAGTATTGGTCGGCGAAGGTGGCGAGGAACAAGGCGCGCGATCTGGCGAACCTCGAAGCGCTTGAACGGAACGGCTGGCGTCCGTTCGTGGTCTGGGAATGCGAACTGAAGGATAAGGACGCCGTCAGCGCTGGCCTGGCTACGCTTCTAGGCTGAGCCTTCGCACCGCCAAACTCCCTCCCCCTCGTGGGGAGGTGTCAGGGGGGCGGACGGCCGGGCGACCAAGACGAGGTTGAGCCCTATCGTCCGCCCCCCACCCCGACCTCCCCTTCGCTCGGCCGACCCTCCCCACGAGGGGGGAGGGAGGCGAGTCACGAATCCATCTTCAGCGCGGCAATAAACGCCTCCTGCGGGATTTCCACTTTCCCGAACTGGCGCATCTTCTTCTTGCCTTCCTTCTGCTTGTCCAGAAGCTTGCGCTTTCGGCTGGCGTCGCCGCCGTAGCACTTGGCGGTCACGTCCTTGCGCAGGGCGCGGATGGTCTCGCGGGCGATGATCTTGCCGCCGATCGCCGCCTGCACCGGGATCTGGAACATGTGCGGCGGGATCAGGTCCTTGAGTTTTTCGCACATGGCGCGGCCGCGGGCGTCGGCGCGGGAGCGGTGGACCAGCATGGACAGCGCATCGACAGGCTCTGCGTTGACGAGGATCGACATGCGAACGAGGTCGCCCTCGCGATAATCGGTGATGGCGTAGTCGAAGGACGCGTAGCCCTTCGAGATCGATTTCAGCCGGTCGTAGAAATCGAACACCACCTCGTTGAGCGGGAGGTCGTAGACGACCTTGGCGCGCGAGCCGACATAGGACAGGTCGGTCTGGACGCCGCGCCGGTCCTGGCAGAGCTTCAGCACCGAGCCGAGATATTCGTCGGGGGTGAAGATCGTCGCCTTGATCCAGGGCTCCTCGATGAACTCGATCTTCATCACGTCGGGCATGTCGGCCGGGTTGTGCAGTTCCAGCGTCGCGCCGTCGCGCAGTTTGAGATGGTAGACCACCGAAGGGGCGGTCGAGATCAGGTTGAGGTTGAACTCGCGCTCCAGCCGCTCCTGGATGATCTCCAGATGCAGCAGGCCCAGAAAGCCGCAGCGGAAGCCGAAGCCGAGCGCGGCCGATGTCTCCATCTCGTAGCTGAATGACGCGTCGTTGAGGCGCAGGCGGCTCATGGCCGAGCGCAGCACCTCGAAATCGGCGGCATCGACCGGGAAGATGCCGCAGAACACCACCGGCTGCACCGGCTTGAAGCCCGGCAAGGCTTGAGCGGTCTGGCGCCTGTCGTCGGTGATGGTGTCGCCGACCGCCGTATCGGCGACCTCCTTGATCGAGGCGGTGAAGAAGCCGACCTCACCGGGGCCCAGTTCCTTGACCTCAAGCATTTTCGGCTTGAACACGCCGACGCGATCGACGCCATAGGCGGCGTTGGCGCGGATCATCCGGATCGTCATGTTCTTCTTCAGAACGCCGTCGATGACGCGCACCAGCACGACGACGCCGAGATAGGCGTCATACCAGCTGTCGACCAGCAGGCATTTCAGGGGTGCGTCCCGGTCGCCCCTGGGCGCGGGCAGGCGCGTGACGATCGCCTCCAGCACGCCCTCGATGTTGATGCCGGTCTTGGCCGAGATCGGCACGGCTTCCGAGGCGTCGAGCCCGATTACGTCCTCGATCTGCTGCTTGATGCGCTCGGGCTCGGCGGCGGGCAGGTCGATCTTGTTCAGGACGGTGACGATCTCATGGCCGGCGTCGAGCGCCTGGTAGACATTGGCGAGCGTCTGAGCCTCGACGCCCTGCGAGGCGTCGACCACCAGCAGCGAACCCTCGCAGGCGGCCAGCGAGCGCGAGACCTCATAGGCGAAGTCGACATGGCCCGGCGTGTCCATCAGGTTCAGGATGTAGTCCTTGCCGTCCTGCGCGCGGTAGTCGAGCCGCACGGTCTGGGCCTTGATGGTGATGCCGCGCTCCTTCTCGATATCCATCGAGTCGAGCATCTGCTCGCTCATGTCGCGCGCCGCCACCGTGCCGGTGGTCTGGATCAGCCGGTCGGCCAGCGTCGATTTGCCGTGGTCGATATGGGCCACGATCGAGAAATTGCGGATGTTGTCGAAGCTCTGGGTGCTCATGGGCGCGGGGATAGCAGCGTTGCCGCACTGCGCCAAGGGTTTGCAATGGCGCAGTCCCGGCCAGTTGCAGCCGTTACGATGGCTTTTCAGGCCAGTTGCGCCGCACCAACCGGGCCGCGTTGCGGAGTCTCCACCTGCACCGGCTTGGCCCAGGTCAGCGCGCGATAGTCGAAGCCCGCCTCCAGCGTCGGCTTGACCACCGAAAAATAGGGCGAGATGTCGAAATCGCGCGGCATGTAGAGCGAATGATGCCGGATGTGCAGAATCTCCTGCGCGTCGTCCTCGTCCATCGCCTGCGCGTATTCGACCGTGGGCAGAACCGGATAACGCGCCGCCTCGAAAGCCTGGGCGATCAGGGTCGAGCAGATCGCCCGCGTCGGGTCGCCTGAGCCGAGCGCGATCATGCGCCTTCGCAGGCGCGAGGGCACCCAGGGCAGGGGCACGAGCCAGCGCAGCAGGTCGATGATGTTCTTGAGGTCGTATTGCGTGCCGAGCCGGCCGAGCGCAAAGGCGACAACCGTCTCCCGACCGCGCGCATCCAGCCCCTGCGGGCGGCAGATGCGGGTGCCGAAGGCGCCGTATTTGGACAGGGGCGAGAGTACGCAGCCGACGTCGATCTCGACCTCGGCCAGCACCAGCGGCTCGCCCTCCTCGCTGACCTGCCCGGTGTCGCCGACATAGAGCGCCGCATGGGACCAGGTCGACTGAGTCAGATACTTGATCGCGGTGGAGACCTTCATGCCGCCCTCGACCAGCAGCACGTCGCCGGGTCTCAGAGCGTTGCTCAGTCGCGCAAGCGCCTTGGCGTCGACCGGACCGGCCTCCTGCCGGTTGCGGGTGATGAAGCGGACGACGGAGCGCCCGAGAAACTCAAGTCCCCTGTTCATAACCGCCCCTCCCCTGCCGTTCCCCTTGGCCGCGTCCCCTGCGACAGCGCCGTTGGCGGCGTCCTTTGACATCATCAATGCGCGAAACCTGTGACTTTTCCGCAAATTCGGCGGTGCTGAACTCAGGATCGCGTGCGTCAATTCGAAGTGTAGTGAAAACCGCGTTCACGCCGCGTCACGAGCGCGCGGTCTCGCGATCACGTTGCGAGACGACTGCGCGCAACGCGCCTGTGTGCCAATTCCACGATTCGATCTTGATATTCCTATATAATGGAAGTATCTGGCGGTCATGGAGACGATGCAAGATCTCGAACTCGACCGCCGCCTGGGCGCAAGGATCAAGGCGTTGCGGCTGGCTGACGGCCTGACGCTGGACCAGTTGGCCGAGCGCTCGGGCGTCAGCCGGGCGATGATTTCGCGCGTCGAGCGCGGGGAGTCGAGCCCCACCGCTGCCCTGCTCGACCGGGTCTGCGTCGGGCTGGGAACCGTGCTGTCGGCGCTGTTTCGCGAGGCGGCTGAGGTTCGCCCGCTGGCGCGGCGGGCCGAGCAGCCGCTCTGGACCGACCCCGGCAGCGGCTATGTCCGGCGCGGCGTTTCGCCGCCGGGAACCGGCTCGCGGATCGAGATCGTCGAGATCGAGATGCCGCCGGGCGGGCGCGTCCTGCTCGACGCCGCTCGCGCGACGCAGCGCCTCGACCAGCAGGTCTGGGTGCTGGCGGGCGAGATGGTCGTGACGCTGGGCGACACGGAGCACGCGCTGGCGGCCGGCGACTGCCTGCAGATGCTGCTCGACGGGCCGATCGCCTATCACAATCCCGGCCCGCTGACCGCTCGCTACGCGGTCGTGCTGACGGGCCATGACAGACCAGCCTTCGAGGGACGACAATGATGGAGGCGGACGCGATCGCGATCGAGACGCTGCCGGCCGCCGCCGTGAGCGAGGCCATCCCGGCCCTCGCCCGGGTCCTAGCCGATTGCGTCGCCGACGGCGCTTCGCTGGGTTTCATGCACTGGAACACGCATGCCGATTTCGAGACATTCTGGAAAGGGGTCGTCGCCGATATCGAGACTGGCCGCGTCATCCTGTTTGCGGCGCGGCGCGAAGGCGCGATCGTCGGCACGGCGCAGCTGCATCTGATCGGCAAGCCCAACCAGCCGCACCGGGCCGAGATCGCCAAGGTGCTGGTTCATTCCAGCGCCCGCCGTCAGGGACTGGGCGAGGCGCTGATGCGTGCCGCCGAGGCTGCGGCGCGCGCGGCCGGCCGCACGCTGCTGGTGCTCGACACCGATGCCGACAGCGCGGCGCGACGGCTCTACAACCGGCTCGGCTGGACGGAGGTCGGCACCATTCCGCGCTTTGCGCTGATGCCGGACGGGGCCGATTGCGCCTCGACGTTCTTCTACAAGAGCCTGATCTGACGGCCTCTCAGGCCTCGGGCTCGGCGGCCTTGCGAAAATAGGGCTCGACCTCGCCCTTGAGCTTGACCGTCATCGGATTGCCGAAGCGGTCCTTGGCGTTGCCGGCGGTGAGGCGGACCCAGCCCTCGCTGACGCAATACTCCTCGACATTGCTCTTCTCGACGCCCTTGAAGCGGATGCCGACGTCGCGGGCGAGCAATTCCTCATCGTAGAACGGGCTGTTGGGATTGGAGGAGAGGCGGTCGGGAAGGGTATCGGTCATGGCGGTCTCGCAGATGAGCTTTGCCGAAAGCGTTAGCCCGATGCGCGCGCGATGCCAACCGGCTCGCAGGGTCAGCGCTGCCAATCCTCGACGGCGAGCCCCTCGACGCGCGAGAATTCCGTGACATTGTTGGTGACGAGGATCAGCCCGCGCGCCAGCGCCTGGCCTGCGATCAGCACGTCATAGGGGCCGATCGGCGTGCCGCGCGCGCGAAGGACGGCGCGGATTTCACCGGCGCGGCGAGCATCCTGGCGGTCGAAGTCGACCACTGGAAACGAGAGCACATCGACATCCGCCAGATTGGCGTCGCGGCGCTCGCTTTTGTATGCGCCAAAGAACAATTCGTGGAGGACGAGGCTCGATATCGCGCAGTCCGAGGCGCGGCGGCTTTCGAGCGCCAGCAGGATATCGGGCCGCATTTTCATGAGGCCGATGACGACGTTGCTGTCGAGCAGATACTTCATTTGAAAAGGTCGTCGAGCTCGGGTCTCTCCTGCTGCGGAACGTCCTCGTTCACGGCTTCCTCAAAATCGGGATCGACCCTGCCGCTCAGTTGCTTGATCCAGGCCCAGTCGTTTTCGATCGGCTCCAGCACCACGCGCCGCCCCTCGCGCCTGATGCGGACGGCATCGCCCTCGAAGCGGAACTCTTTCGGCAGCCGCACCGCCTGCGAGCGGCCCGTCCAAAATATCTTGGCCTGATCCGGCGTTGCGGCTGTCGCTTTCGCCGTTCTGCGCTTGGCTGTCGTCATTGCGCGCTCCGCATCGATACCTATCAATGATATATAGCACAGATCGGCGCGGCGGCCAGCCTCAGCGCCCGCCATCCAGCAGCCGCCCGACGACCTTGGCGGTATAGTCCACCATCGGCACGATGCGGGCGTAGTTCAGCCTAGTCGGGCCGATGATGCCGACGACGCCGACGATGCGCTGCTCGGCGTCGCGGAAGGGCGCGGCGACCATCGACGAGCCCGACATCGAAAAGAGCTTGTTCTCCGAGCCGATGAAGATGCGAACCCCGTCGCCGGCCTCGGCGCGGGAGAGCAGGTCGATGACGTCGGTCTGGGTCTCGAGATCGCCGAACAGGAGCCGGATGCGCTCCAGATCCTCCTGCGCCTTCAGATCCTCCAGCAGGTTGGCCTGGCCCCGCACGATCAGATGGCGGTCGCTCGACGGCCCGGAGGATGTCGCGATACCGCTCTCGACCAGCCTTGCCGTCAGCGCGTCGAGCTCGCCCTCCATCTGGGCGCGGTGTTCGGCGATCTCGCGGCGCAGATCGCCCAGCGTCTTGCCGAGGATGCGGGCGTTGAGGAAGTTTCCCGCCTCCGTCAGGGCCGAGGCCGGCAGGCCGGGCGGCAGAGCCAGCAGCCGGTTCTCGACCGTGCCGTCATCGGCGACCAACACGACGAGCGCACGCGCCGGGTCGAGCCTGACGAACTCGATGTGCTTCAGCCGCGCATTGGCCTTGGTGGTGACGACGACGCCGGCCCCGCGCGAGAGGCCAGACAGCAGCGCGGACGCCTCGGTCAGCGTGCCGTCGAGCGTGCGGCCGGTGGCGGCAGCCTTCATCTGCGCCTCGATGCGGGTGCGCTCGTCGGAGGTCAGGTTGCCGACCTCCATCATCGCGTCGACGAAGAAGCGCAGGCCCCGTTCCGTGGGGAGACGTCCCGCGGAGGTGTGCGGCGCATAGATCAGGCCGGCCAGTTCGAGGTCGGTCATGACGTTTCGCACGGTGGCCGGCGACAGCGACATCGGCAGCAGGCGGGCGATGTTGCGCGAGCCGACCGGCTCGCCGGTCAGGAGATAGCCGTCGATGATCTGCCGAAAAATCTCGCGCGAGCGCTGATCGGTCTCGATCAGGCCGCCGGGCGATTCAGGGCGCATCGGGGTATGGGCGCTCATCGTTGCGATCAGACTTCGGCTTCGAAACTGACGACTAGCCTGCCGCCCAGCGCATGGGCTGCCTCGTCGAGCTGCGCGAGCTTCGTGCCATGACGCGGATCGAGGATACGCCGGACCTCAGCCTCGTTCCTGTGCAGACGACGGGCCAGTTCGGTCTTCTTCAGCCCGCTATCCTTCCAGGCGCGGTAGACGGCGAGCTTAGCGGCCAGCGCAGCCGGTAGGGGCACCGGGTATTCGCCTTTCGCGAGAGGCGAAGGCGAAGGCACCGGCAGGTCTTCATCCATGCGGCCGGCGACGATCACTTCGATCGCGTCCGCAGCCAAAGCGAGAGCCTCGTCGAGACTGTCCCCGGACGTGACGACCTCCGGCAGATCGCGAATGCTGACGACGAAATCGCCAGCCTCCTCGACGATGACGACACCATAGGCATTCACCGACACGTCACTCTCCACTTTCCCAAATTGCCGTCTCAGACGATACGTCACAGATCGGACAAAGACAGCCCGATCTGTTTCAGGAACCGCTCGATCCGACCCGGATTCAAATCCTTCTGCAGCGTTGAGATCTTGTCGCCGAGTTTGACGCGATCATGCGAGCCATTGCCTTTGCTGGTGTCCACGCTCAGGACGATGCCTTTACGCCGGGCATATTTCCGCAAGGCCCGCACAAGCTGATCGCGCGTCATCCAGATCCTCCAGCCGTCACAAGATCGAACAATAATGTTCGATTGTCAAATCGGTTCGTTCCGCTCTTGCCTTGCTCCGTCGCCCCCGACCGCCTACAAGCCGCCAACTCCAAAACAAGCAGGATCACCCATGCGACCCTCCAAACGCAGCGCCGACGAGATGCGCAAGGTCACGCTCGAACGCGGCGTCGTGCGCTATGCCGAGGGCTCCTGCATGGTCTCCTTCGGCGAGACGAAGGTGCTCTGCGCCGCGAGCGTCGAGGAGAAGGGGCCGCCCTGGCTGCGCGGCGCCGGCAAGGGCTGGGTCACCGCCGAATATGCGATGCTGCCGCGCGCCACCCATGAGCGAAACCGCCGCGAGGTCACCTCCGGCAAGCCGTCGGGCCGCACGCAGGAGATCCAGCGCCTGGTCGGGCGCTCGCTTCGCGCCGTGGTCGACCTCACCGCGATCGGCGAGCGCCAGATCGTGGTCGATTGCGATGTGCTCCAGGCCGATGGCGGCACCCGCACGGCCTCGATCACCGGGGCCTGGGTGGCGCTGCACGACGCGCTGAAATGGATGGAGGGGCGCGGCATGCTGAAAGGCGCGAACCCGTTGAAGGACCATGTCGCGGCGATCTCCTGCGGCATCGTCGCCGGAAACCCTGTGCTCGATCTCGATTATGTCGAGGATTCCGGTGCGCAGACCGACGCGAACTTCGTCATCACCGGCGCGGGCGGCCTCGTCGAGGTGCAGGGCACGGCCGAGGGCGCGCCCTTCTCCGAGGAGGAGCTGATGGCGCTGCTCAGGTTGGCGAAAGGCGGGGTCGGCAAGCTCGTGGCGCTGCAGAAGGCGGCGGTGGCGTAAGATGAGCGAGCACCGCCTCCTCACCGGCAAGGTCGTGCTCGCGACCCACAACCAGGGCAAGCTGCGCGAGATGCGCGAGTTGCTGACGCCCTATGGCGTCGAGCTCGTCTCGGCCGGCGAACTCGGCCTGCCCGAGCCCGACGAGGACGGCTACATGTTCTCCGAGAACGCCGCGATCAAGGCGGTCGCGGCCTGCAAGGCCTCCGGGTTGCCGGCGCTGTCGGACGATTCAGGGCTCTGCGTCGATGCGCTGGACGGCGCGCCGGGGCTGTTCTCGGCCAACTGGGCCGCGCCGGGGAAGGATTTCGGGCCTGCGATGGCGCGCGTTCTGGCCGAGCTCGCCAAGCGCGGCGCGACGACGCCTGAGCAGCGGCGGGCGCATTTCACCTCGGCTCTGGTGATCGCCTGGCCCGACGGACATCAGGAGCTGTTCGAGGGCCGCATCTTCGGCACGATCGTCGATGCGCCGCGCGGCACGGGCGGTTTTGGCTACAACCCGATCTTCCAGCCGGATGGCTACGCCGAGACATTCGCCGAGATGTCGACGACGGTGAAGAGCGACGCGGACGAGGCGCTGTCGCACCGGGCGCGCGCTTTTGCGCTGCTCGCCGCCGCCTGCCTGCGGAAGCTGGCGTGAGCGCGCGCGCCGCCCTGCTGGAACGGGCCGGCGCGCCGGATCACCCGACGCTCGGCGCGGGCTTCGCCGTCTATGTGCATTGGCCCTTCTGCCTCGCCAAATGCCCCTATTGCGACTTCAACTCCCATGTCAGGCTGGAGCCGCCCGACCAGACCCGCTTCGTCGCCGCGTTTCGGCGCGAGATCGCCCATCGCGCGCAGCTTGCTCCGGGCCGAACCGTGTCCTCGATCTTCTTCGGCGGCGGCACGCCCTCGCTGATGGAGGGGCGCACGGTCGGGGCGATTCTGGATGCGATCGGCGAACACTGGGCGATCGATCCGCATTGCGAGGTCTCGCTGGAGGCCAATCCGACCAGCGTCGAGGCCGGGCGCTTCGCCGACTTCCGCGCGGCGGGCGTCACCAGAGTCTCGCTCGGCGTGCAGGCGCTGAACGATCCGGACCTGAAGGCGCTCGGCCGGATGCACTCGACGCAGGAGGCGCTCGACGCGGTCGCCATCGCGCGACGATATTTCGAGCGCTACTCCTTCGACCTGATCTATGCCCGCTCGCCCGAGCAGACGCCGGCGCTCTGGCGGGCCGAGCTCGAACTGGCGATCAGCCACGCCGCCGAGCATCTCTCGCTCTATCAACTGACGATCGAGCCCGACACCGCCTTCGAGCGGCTGTTCAAGGCGGGCAAGCTCGCCATCCCCGACCATGAAGCGGGCGCGGTCCTCTACGAGATCACGCAGGAGATCACGGCGAGGCATGGCCTGCCAGTCTACGAGATCTCGAACCATGCGAGGCCGGGCGCCGAATGCCGGCATAACCTCGTCTACTGGCGCTATGGCGAATATGCCGGCGTCGGGCCGGGCGCGCATGGCCGGCTGGTGACGGCGGACGGCCGGATGGCGCAATCGACCGAGAAGCGCCCCGAGGCCTGGCTCGCCCGCGTCGAGGCGGAGGGGCATGCGCTGGTCGAGGATGAGTTGCTCAACGCCGAGGCGCAGGGCGACGAATATCTCTTGATGGGCCTGCGGCTGGTCGAGGGCATCGACCCCGCTATCTTCACGGCGCTGTCGGGGCGGGAACTGAAGGCGCAGCGCGTCGAGAGCCTGATCGACGACGGGCTTCTGGCCCACAAGCCGGGCGGCAAGCTCGGTTGCACGCCCGACGGCGCATTGCTGCTGGACGCGGTGGTGGCCGATCTGGCGGCGTAAAGCGTCTCTTTACACAGAACGATCGATCATTTAATCTGCGGACGATGCGCATCCGCAGCATCAGGCACAAAGGACTGCGTCGGCTGATCGATCAGGACGACGCCTTGGCGTTTCAGCCGGTCGTCGCCGACAAGCTCAGAAAGATCATCTTCTTCCTGCAGGACATCGTTCGCGAGAAGGAACTGGAAGACGCCGCTCTCTGGAAGGCCCACAAACTCAGTGGCGATCGAAAAGGGGTTTGGAGCCTCTTCGTCACGCGCAACTGGAGGCTGACGTTCCGGGTCGAGCAGAACGACATCGAGATCGTCGATCTGGATTATGAGGACTATCACTGATGGACGAGGAAACCGTTCCCCTCGGGGGCTACCGGCTGAAGAACCCGCCGCATATAGGCAGCTTCCTCAAGACCGAGATCGTCGAGCCGGCCGGCCTTTCGGTCACCGCCGCCGCAGCGGTGCTCGGCGTCACGCGGCCGGCGCTCTCGGCGCTTCTGAACGAGCGTGCTTCGCTGTCTCCCGACATGGCGCTACGGTTCGAGAAGGCGTTCGGATTGTCGATGGATACGCTGATGCGGATGCAAAACAGCTACGACATCGCCCAAGCCCGCAAGCGCGCCGACACGATCGACGTCAAGCGCTTCGAGCCCGCGCCGGAAGCTGCCTGATCATGCCGCGTCGCGGGCCTACTGCGTCCGCGGCCCCAACTCGCGCGGGGCGGCGTTGACCGTAACGATCTGGCCGTTGCGGAGTTCGAGCACGGCCAGCCCGCGCTCGACTCGCCCGTCCGGGCGGAAGCGGAAGACGCCGTCGGCGCCGGCGAAACCCGACGGGTTGGTCAGGACGCTCTCGGAAAAGCGCTGCGACCCTTGCGTGCGTGCGAGCGCCGCCGCCAGCGAGACGGCGTCATAGGCCAGCGTCGCGGTGCGGGTCGGGGCGCTGTTGAAGCGCTGCTGGTAGCGGCCGGCGAAGGCGGTGAAGCCTGCGGTGTCGGGCGAGGCGAACCAGCCGCCCTGGATCGCCGGCACGCGCGCGACATTGGCGTCGTTCCAGACGCCGGTGCCGAGCGGCTTGACCTTGGCGGGATCGTAGCCGCCCTGCTGCAAGGCGAGGCCGAGCGCGGGCATGGCGTCGGCTGCCGCCGGCACGAAAAGCGCATCGGCCTGAGCGAGAGCGGGAGCAAGGCGCGTCACCGCCGCGCGCATGCTGTTGGCGTCCGCGCCGAAGCGCTCGATCGCGACCGCGCGCGCGCCGCGATCAGCCACGGCCTGCCTGAACGCCGCCTCGACGACACTGCCATAGGCGGTGTCGGGCAGCAGCGCGGCGAAGGATTTGCGTCCCTGCTGCGACGCGTAGGCGATGACGCGGTTGACGTCGTTCTCGGGCGGGAAGGAGAGCAGATAGACATTGCGGCCGGCGACGTTGCTGTCGCTCGAGAAGGCCATCACCGGCCTTCCCCCGCCGCGCGCGACCTGCGCCGCCGCCTGCACGGAGGGCGCGAAGAGCGGCCCGATGATCAGTTCGGCTCCTTCCGCCAGAGCCTCCTGCGCCGCAGCCTGCGCGCCCTGCGGCGTGCCGCGATCGTCCTTGACCAGCAGCGTCAGGTCGGCGCCCGGAAACTCGGCCAGCGCCATCTCGGCCGCATTCTTCAACGCATTGCCGACCGTCGCGCCTTGTCCTTCGGCGCTCAGCGGCAGGATCAGCCCGACACGAACCTTGCCCTGCCCGATGGTCTGCCCGGTCGGCGCTGTCCCGGCCTGAGGCTGGCCCTGCTGGCTGTCGAAGCCCGGCAGGCCCGAGGTGCCGCCGCTGCAGGCGGCGAGCGCCAGCGACAGCGCGAAAGCGGGAGCGGCCAGCCGAAGGGCCGGAGCGAAGGAGATCGAGACAGGATTCCAGCGACGCGACACGGGGGAGCTCCAGTCCTGGGTCAGTCGTTTCCATGCCGGGTCGACGTCAAGCCGCCCAACAGCGCAGTCCCCCGACCGTGGGGCTTTCCTGCCAGTCCGGAATGGTATTTTCAAGTTGTTAACTCTGCGTTGCGACCAAAGCGGGGCTGCGGAAAGCATGCAGCGACGTGGCGCGGGCGGTCCGGCTGTGGCAGTTTGCGCCGATGTCGAGCCCCCCGCCCGCCCCCCGCCAGCCGAGCTACACCGCCTTCGGGCTCAAGGCGGAGGCCGAGCCGCTCGCGCCAGGGCTGCACATCGTCGCGACGCCGATCGGCAATCTGCGCGACATCTCGTTCCGCGCGCTGGCGACGCTGGCCGCGGCCGACGCCGTGCTGGCCGAGGACACCCGCACCTCTAAGACGCTGCTTGCGCATTACGGCATCTCGACGCCGCTCTATCCCTATCACGAGCACAATGCCGAGCAGATGCGCCCCAAGATTCTCGGCAAGCTGCGCGAGGGCGGCAGGCTCGCCCTGATCTCGGACGCCGGCACGCCTTTGGTCTCCGACCCCGGCTACAAGCTCGTCGCCGAGGTCGTCGCGGAGGGGCTGCCCGTCACCGGCATTCCTGGTCCCTCCGCCGTGCTGGCGGCGCTGGTGCTGGCGGGGCTGCCGACCGACCGCTTCTTCTTCGAGGGCTTTCTGCCGCCCAGGGCGGCTGCGCGGCGCGGGCGGCTGACCGAGCTCGCCGCCATCCCCGGCACGCTCGTCTTCTTCGAATCGCCGCGCCGGCTGGCCGAGATGCTGGCGGATGCGGCCGCCGTGCTCGGTCCGCGCCCGGCCGCGGTGGCGCGCGAGCTGACCAAATTCTACGAAAACGTCCGGCGCGGCGCTTTGGCGGAACTGGCCGCCCATTACGAGACCGACGAGGAGCCTCGCGGCGAGATCGTCGTGATCATCGGCCCGCCGGGCGCGAGCGAACTCCTCTCCGCTGGCGACGCCGTCACCGGGAAGCTGCAAGCGGCTCTGGCATCCGTCTCGCTGAAGGAGGCGGTGGCGCAGGTCGCAGCCGAAACCGGCCAGCCGCGCCGCAAGGTCTACGCCCGTGCGCTCGAACTGACGCGGGAGCCTTGAGCAAGGCGGGTCGCAGCGAACGGGCGAGACGCTCCGGCAAGGTCGGGCAGCGTTCGGAATGGCTCGCCATCGTCTGGCTGGTCTTCAAGGGCTACCGGCTGCTGGCCCGGCGCTTCGGCGGCAAGGGCGGCGAGATCGACCTGGTCATGCGGCGCGGACGCCTTGTCATCTTCGTCGAGGTCAAGCGGCGCGGCATGATGGAGGACGCGCTGGTCTCGATCACACCGAAGAAGCGCCGGCTGGTCGCCGCCCGCGTCCGGCATTGGCTGGCGCAGAATCCATGGGCGATGGAGCATGATTTGCGGTTCGATGCAGTGTTTCTGGCGCCGCTGCGCTGGCCGAAGCACGTGGCGGGGGTTTTCGAGCTTGTCTTGTGAACGCCGCGCTCCCACTTGCCGATGCGGCGCGCGCCGGACCATAAGAGCGCGCGAATGACCGGAGCGCTGCCATGACCCTCACCGTCGCCATCCAGATGGACCCGATCGAGCGCATCCGGATCGCCGGGGACACCGGTTTCTCGCTGATGCTGGAAGCGCAGGCGCGCGGCCACACGCTCTACACCTACACGCCCGACCGGCTGACGCTGCGCGACGGCAAGGTCACGGCCCGGATCAGGCCGGTCACCGTGCGCGACCAGGAGGGCGACCACTTCACCGCCGGAGCCGAAGAGCGCGTCGATCTGGCGACGCTCGATGTCGTGCTGCTGCGGCAGGACCCGCCCTTCGACATGGCCTATGTCACGACCACGCATCTGCTCGAGCGCATCCACCCCAGGACGCTGGTGGTGAACAACCCGTCCGAGGTCCGCAACGCGCCCGAGAAGATTCTCGTGACGCATTTTCCCGAGTTGATGCCGCAGACGCTGATCACCCGCGACCGGGCCGAGATCGAGGCGTTTCGCGACGAGTTCGGCGAGATCGTAATGAAGCCGCTCTACGGCCATGGCGGCGCGACCGTGTTCAAGACCGGCAAGGACGACCCGAATTTCGGCTCGCTCTACGACCTCTTCGCCGGCATTTTTCGCGAGCCTTGGGTCGTCCAGCGCTTCATGAAGGAGGTCTCGGCCGGCGACAAGCGCATCATCCTGATCGACGGCAAGGCGGCGGGCGCGGTCAACCGCGTGCCGGCCGAAGGCGATCTGCGCGCCAACATGGTGCGCGGCGGCGCGGCGGCCCCGACCGACCTGTCGACGCGCGAACTGGAGATCTGCGAGGCGATCGGCCCGACCCTGCGCGAGCGCGGGCTGCTGCTGGTCGGCATCGACGTGATCGGGGGCAATCTGACCGAGATCAACGTCACGGCGCCGACGGGCGTGCGCGCGATCAAGACGCTCGGCGGGCCCGATCTCGCCGCGCAACTCTGGGACGTGATCGAGAGCAAGCGTTGATATACCCGCGCCGATGGGTCATCCTGTCAAATGACATTGTCAACTATGCCGGATGATCGTAGCTGCGGGCGTGATCCACCCGGCAGAGTGACCCCCGTGACGCCGAACGAACACGACGCTCGCTTCATGCGAAGCGTGCTTGCTGCGTCGGATGATTGCATCAAGGTCATCGACCTCGACGGCCGTTTGCTCTCGATGAGCGAGGGCGGCCAGCGCGTCATGGAAGTCAGCGACTTCAACGCCGTCAAAGGCTGCCCTTGGCCGGATTTCTGGAAAGGCCAAGGCAATCGCGTGGCCGTCGCCTCGATCGAGGCCGCCCGGGAAGGGCGGAGTTCACGGTTTCAGGGCGCCGCGAACACGGCCGCCGGCAATCCCCGCGTCTGGGACGTGCAGGTCTCGCCGATCTTCGGGCCCGACGGCGGCGTCGAGAGCATCCTCTCCGTCTCGCGCGACATAACCGCGCTTCATCAGGCGGAGGAACGCCAGCGCCTGTTGGCGCAGGAACTGAAGCACCGCATGAACAACACGATCGCCATGATACAGGCGATCGCGAACCAGACGCTGAAGGCCGGCACGAACGCCTCGATCGACGAGGTAAGGACCAATTTCATCGCCCGCCTCGCGACATTGAGCGCGGCGCATGATCTGCTGACGCAAGCCGACTGGGCCAGAGCCAACATCGCCGATGTGGTTCGGGGCTCGCTGAGCCCGCATGCCGATCTCGCGCGGTTCAGGATCGACGGCCCCGATCTCGAATTGTCCTCCAAATGTGCGCTGGCGCTGGCCCTGGCGCTGCATGAACTCGCGACGAACGCCAACAAATACGGCGCGCTGACGACCGACGCCGGCAGGATTGCGGTGACATGGTCCGTCACAGACGGCGTTTTCCGGCTTGTCTGGCAAGAAACCGGAGGTCCGCTCGTCGCGACACCGACCCGTCTGGGCTTCGGCTCTCGGATGATCGAGCGCGCCTTGGCAGGCTATTTCAGCGCCAGGGCCGAGATCGCATACGCGCCGAGCGGACTGGTTTTCAGGCTCGAGGCCCCGCTCGAGGCGCTGACGGTCGAGTAGCGGCTCGCCGCCACGTCCGCGACGCTGCGTTAACCGCCTTTGGCATAGCCTTTCCAGCATGTCCCCAACGCGATCTCGCGCCGGCCTGTCATCGCCGGCGCATAGATCGCCTTCAGCGCCTCGTTGGCGACGGTGACCGGGCAGAGCGGCTCAAGGATCAGGTCGGCGTCGGCCACTGCGGCAAAGGAGTCCGGTTCGAGCGCCGGCACGGCCCGGAACGGATCGGCTCCGATCGCGATGTGGCGCACGCCGGTGCGCTGCATCAGCCAGGGGAACGGATTGGCGAAATTCAGGCTCATGATCGTCTCGAACCGGACGTTCCGGGCGGCTTCATGCGCCAGGATCGCCTCGACGCCTGAATCGATGGCGAGCAGCCAGCCGGCCTGGAAATCGAGATCGGAATAGAGCGTATGGCTCGGCAACATTCTGCGCGCCGCGATCTGGCGATAGGTTTCGCGATGCGTCGCGTAGATGTCGCGCATGGCGCCCGCCCGGTCGATCACGTCGCGATGCTGCGAGACCAGCCCGAGGCGGCCGAGATGACTTTGCGGCAGAGCGACATAGCCGGTCTGGGCGAGCAGGCTGCGCCCTGCCCGCTGCAGCACCGTCTCGGCCGGTGGGATCGCGGTCGCCGCGACCAGCGCCATCACGATGAACGACCCGATCGTGCCCCGGCCGGCCCAGTCCCGCAGGATCATCAAAAGCACCGGCCAGATGAAAATGAAGGCCTGACCGCCGGTGTTCTGCGTCTCGAAGAACAGCCCGGCCGCCATCGCCGTGGCGAGCCAGAACGGAGCGCGGTCGAGCAGACGCCGCGCGGACGCCAGCGAGCGCTCGACCGGCAGCGCACGGATGTCGTCCATCAGCGCCCGACGGTCGAGGATGAGCAACGTCGCGATCAGGGCGGCGCCGGCGGCGACGATGTCGAGATGCAGCGAGCCGGCCTGCAGGAAGCGCGGCAGGATGCTGCCCGCGTTCAGCCGCACGAGCGCGACGATGCCTTCGAGATAGGCGCTGACGAGCGAGGTGGCGAATTCGAGACCGAGCAGGGCGATGCCGGCGCAGGCCGCCATGACCAGGCTCTGGCGAAGGTCCAGCCGCCCGGCGGCCAAGGCGAAGGTCGCCAGCAGCCCGCCGGCGAGAAAGCCCGTGATCTTGATCAGCAGCAGCGCCAGCAGTGTCCACACGACGACCAGTCCGAGCAGGCGGCGGTCGCGCATGAAAACGAGCGCGCTCGCCAGCACATAGACCACGATGCTGACCTGGCGATTATAGACGCCAAAGCCGTCGACGCCGGGGAAGAACGAGTAGTTCTCGACGTTCATCGGCAGTATCTGGAAGAGGAGATAGGGCAGCAGCAGTCCGAAAGCGCACAGTCGCGACTGGCGATCGACCTCGCGCAGCACCAGCGCCATGGCCGGCGCGGTGACGACGAACACCGACCATTGCGCCAGCAGCAAGGGCTGCGACCGCGGGAAGATGCGGTCGAGACCGGCGAACAGCCAGTAGCCCAGCGGTCCGACAGGGGTGAAGAAGTCGACCGACGGAGTCTGGCCCGCGGCGATGCGGTTGGCCGCGTCGAGATACAGGACCAGGTCCCAGTACATCGCGCCGAGCGGCAGATGAAGCGGCATGGTCAGCACAGCCGCGCAGGCGAGCACCGCGCAGGCGAGCAGGACGAGCGGCGAACCTGCGACAGCCAGCCTGGACCTGCCCATGCTCAGGCCCGGACGGACCTCGTCCCGACTTTCGGCCATCGTCATTCTGCGCCCCACCGTCCCGGACAGATCCTGCTTCGGTGGCAGGTTGACGCAGCGAGGTTAAGGACAGGCTTACCGACCTGGACCGAACGAGGATCGCGGCCAGAGCGCTAAGCCGCCGTACCGCTCAACGGATTTGCCGCGTCCCAGCGGTAGCGCATCGTGTCGAACCGCATCGTCATCGCGTCGACAAGCAGGAGCTTGCCGACCAGCGGCTCGCCGAAGCCGGTGACGGCGCGGATGACCTCCAGCGCCATCAGCGAGCCCATCACGCCAGCCAGCGCACCGAGCACCCCGGCCTCGGCGCAGGGCGCGACCGTGCCCGGCGGCGGCTCGGTGGGGAACAGGCAGCGATAGCTCGGGTTCGGCTGGCCGTCCGCCGCCCGCTCATGGGCGCGGATCGTCGTCAGCGAGCCGTCGAAGCGCCCGAGCGCGGCCGTGACCAGCGGCTTGCGCTCATGGAAGCAAGCGTCGGACACGGCATAGCGCGTCGCGAAATTGTCGGAGCCCTCGGCGACGACGTCGTAGAAGGCGATCAGCGCGCGGGCGTTGTGCGGGTCGATGCGGGTGACGTGCTCCTCGACCACGACGTTGGGGTTCAGCCGCGTCACGAAAGCGGCGGCCGCGACGGCTTTTCGCGCCCCGATATCCTGCGCGCCGAAGATGGTCTGGCGCTGCAGGTTGGAGAGCGAGACCACGTCGTCGTCGACGATGCCGATCTTGCCGACGCCCGCCGCCGCCAGATACTGGATCAGCGGCGCGCCCAGCCCGCCGGCCCCGACGACGAGCACGCGCGCATTCTTGAGCCGGTTCTGGCCCGGACCGCCGATCTCGGGCAGCACCAGATGGCGGGCATAGCGCTCGATCTCGTCGTCGTTCAGGCTCATGGCCGAGAGTTAAGCCGATAAGCCGCGCTCGGCAATCGTCACCCAATAGCGCGCCAAGACAGAAAACGGGTGTTTCCGCGGTGAGCAAACTGGGATTGCAGCGCTCCCTTCATCGCAGGAGCCGTAACATGACCAGTCTCGCCAACAAGATCGCCATTATCACCGGCGCAAGCTCCGGCATCGGCCGGGCTGCCGCCAAACTCTTCGCTGCCCAGGGCGCACAACTCGTCGTCACGGCGCGGCGCGCGGCAGAACTCGAAACACTCGTGGCCGAGATTTCGACGGACGGCGGCAGGGCGATCGCGCTCGCCGGCGATATTCGTGAGGAAGCGCACGCATCGGCACTGGTGGAAGCGGCGAGATCGTGCTTCGGCGGACTCGACATCGCCTTCAACAATGCCGGCGTCGTCGGCGAGATCGGGCCGCTCCAGGAGATGTCGCTCGCCGACTGGAATGATCTGATGGCGACCAACCTGACCAGCGCCTTTCTCGGCGCAAAGCATCAGGTTCCGGCGCTGCTGGCGCGGGGCGGCGGCTCGCTGATCTTCACCGCGAGCTTCGTCGGCCATACGGCGGGACTGGCCGGCATGGCGGCCTATGCCGCTAGCAAGGCCGGCCAGATCGGCTTGGTCAAGGCGCTCGCGGCGGAATTGGGGGCGCGCGATATCCGCGTCAATGCGCTTCTGCCGGGTGGCACGGATACCCCGGCGAGCATCACGAGCGCCCCCGATTCCGGGCCAGAGGTTCTTGCCTTCGTCGAGGGCATCCACGCATTGAAGCGCATGGCCCGGCCCGAAGAGATCGCGCAGGCGGCGCTGTTCCTGGCCTCCGACGCCGCAAGCTTCGTCACCGGCGCTGCTTTCCTCGCCGATGGCGGCGTCTCTGTCCAACGCGGCTGAGCAAATCGGCCGCCGCGCAGATTTGAAGGCGGCGCTATCGCGCCGCCGTCTTGGCCACGCGTTCAAGCCATGCCATCGTAGTCCCATCAAGGGGCGGGCCAACCGCCCCGGCATCGACAGGGGATTTCCATGCGGTTGAAGTCTTTCGCGCTGGCGCTGGCCGGCGTCGCGCTCTGCGGCGTGGCGGCCATGGCGCAAACGGCGATCAAGCCTGCCATCGTTTATGACAAGGGCGGCAAGTTCGACAAATCCTTCAATGAAGGCGTTTTCGGCGGGGCCGAGCAATTCAAGAAGGAGACCGGGATCGAGTTCCGCGATTTCGAGCCGGCCACCGACGCGCAGATCGAGCAGGCGCTGCGCCGCTTCGCACGCGACGGCCATTCGCCCATCATCGCGGTGGGGTTCTCGCAGGCGACCGCGCTGCAGAAGGTCGCGGCCGAATTTCCGGCGCTGAAATTCACCATCATCGACATGGTGGTGGAACTGCCCAACGTGCAGTCGGTCGTGTTCAAGGAGCATGAGGGCTCCTATCTCGTCGGGCTGCTGGCCGGCATGGCGTCCAAATCCAACAAGGTCGGCTTCGTCGGCGGCATGGACATCCCGCTGATCCGCAAATTCGCCTGCGGCTATGTCCAGGGCGTCAAGGCGGCGAAGAAGGACGCCGAAATCTACCAGAACATGACCGGTTCGACGCCGGCTGCCTGGAACGACCCGGTCAAGGGCGGCGAACTCGCCAAGTCGCAGATCGACCGCGGGGCCGACGTGATCTACCACGCGGCCGGCGGCACCGGCATCGGCGTGCTGCGCGCCGCCGCCGACGCCGGCAAGCTCGGCATTGGCGTCGATTCCAACCAGAACGGACTGCAGCCCGGCAAGGTGCTGACCTCGATGCTCAAGCGCGTCGACGTGGCGACCTACGCCTCCTTCAAGGCGGCGCGAGACGGCAACTGGAAGCCGGGCATCTCGGTGCTGGGCCTCAAGGAGGACGGCGTCGGCTGGGCGCTGGACGACGCCAACAAGGCGCTGATCACCCCGGAGATGAAGGCCGCCGCCGACAAGGCGCGCGCCGACATCATCTCGGGCGCGGTGAAGGTGCACGACTATATGAGCGATTCGAAGTGCACGATGTGAGGGATCGTTTGATCATTCTACCGGGGTGGCCGTCTGACGCGCTTGTCTGCGCTTCCGGTGCTCACGGACGAAAGTCCGCTGCGCTCCGGTTCTCGACAATCACGCCAGCCGGCTCACCCCAGCGAATGCTGAAACGATCTCCGGTCCGCGCCGCTGCTCCTGCCTCCTTCCTTCGGGAACGGGGTCGCCTGGCGACTGCACAATGATCATCACCATCCTCGGCTCCGGCGACGCCTTCGGCACGGGCGGGCGCTTCAACACCTGCCTGCATGTCGAGGCCGGCGGGGAGCGGCTGCTGCTCGATTGCGGTTCGTCCAGCATGGTCGCGCTGAACAAGGCCGGCATCGACCGAAACGGCCTCTCGACGCTGCTCTTCACGCATTTCCACGGCGACCGTTTCGGCGGCCTGCCGGCCTTCCTGCTCGACGCGCAATTCGTCTCACGGCGCAAGCAACCGCTGCTGATCGCGGGACCCGTCGGCATCGAGCACCGCACGCGGCACGCGCTTGAGACCGATTTTCCCGGCGCTTCGACCAATCCTTGGCGCTTCCCGATCTCGTATCTGGAGGTGACGCCTGAAGCCTCGGAGACGCTGGCCGGCCTCGACATCGCCGCCTTCCCGATGGTGCATGACGCGCGCGCCGGCCCCTGCCAGGGCTACCGGCTGGCGGCGGACGGCAAGGTCTTCGCCTTTTCCGGCGACACGGCCTGGACCGGGGCGCTGATCCCGCTCTCGGCCGGCGCGGATGCGCTGCTGGTCGAGTGCTATACCTGGAACACGAAGCTCGCCAACCATCTCGACTACGAGACGCTGGCGGAAAACCGCGCCCGGCTCTCGGCGGCCCGGATCGTGCTGACGCATATGGGAGCCTCGATGCTGGCGCATGAGGAAGCCCTGCCCGAGGAGCGGGCGCATGACGGCATGGTGATCGCGCTGTGACGGACGCCCCCGCCATCGAACTCGTGGGGATATCCAAGCGCTTCGGCGCGGTCCGGGCCAACAGGGATGTGTCGCTTGCGGTGGCGGCGGGCTCGATCCACGGCATCGTCGGCGAGAACGGGGCCGGCAAATCGACGCTGATGTCGATCCTCTACGGCTTCTACGAGGCCGATGCCGGCGAGATCAGGATTGCGGGCGAGCCGCGTGCGATCCGGTCCTCGGCCGATGCGATCGCGGCCGGCATCGGCATGGTGCATCAGCATTTCATGCTGGTGGAGACGCTGTCGGTGGTCGAGAACGTGGTGCTCGGCGCGGAGGGCGGCGCGTTCCTGAAAGGCGGGCTCGCCAAGGCGCGCGCGGAGCTCGCCCGGCTCTCGCAGGATTACGGCCTCGTCATCGACCCCGACGCCATCGTCGGGGAGCTCTCCGTCGGTCTGCAGCAGCGCGTCGAGATCCTCAAAAGCCTTTATCGCGGGGCCGACATCCTGATCCTCGACGAGCCGACGGCCGTGCTGACGCCACCCGAGGCCGACCAGCTCTTCGTCCTGCTGCGGGCGCTGAAGCGCCAAGGCAAGACCGTGATCCTGATCACGCACAAGCTGCGCGAGATCATGGACGCGACCGACGCCGTCTCGGTGATGCGGCGCGGCGAGATGGTGGCGCATGTCAGGACGTCCGCGACTTCGCCGCCGGAACTGGCCGAGGCGATGGTCGGCCGGCGCGTGCTGCTGCGCGTCGAGAAGGAACCGCGCGAGCGGGGCGCGCCAATGCTGGAGGCGGCGGGCCTGAGCGTCACCGACGCGCGCGGCGTCGCGCTTCTGAGCGAGGCCAGCCTGACGCTGCATGCCGGCGAGATCGTCGGCATCGCCGGCGTCGCCGGCAACGGCCAGAGCGAACTGCTCGACGTGCTGGCCGGGCTGACCGCGCCCTCGCGCGGGGTGATCCGGCTGAACGGCCAGATTCTCGCCGCCGCCGACCGGCGACCCGCGCGCCTGCGCGAGCTTGGCCTGATGCACATCCCCGAGGACCGGCAGAAGGCCGGCCTCGTCACGGCGTTTTCGGCGGCCGAGAACGCCATCCTCGGCTACCAGCACGAGAAAGCCTTCGGAACCGGCCCGTTCCTGTCACCGCGCGCCATCGCCGCCCATGCGCGCGAGGCCTTTGCGGCCTATGATGTGCGCCCGCCCGACCCCGCGCTGAAGACCGCGAATTTTTCCGGCGGCAACCAGCAGAAGATCGTGCTCGCCCGCGAAATCGAGCGCGCGCCGAAAGTGCTGCTCGTCGGCCAGCCGACGCGCGGCGTCGACATCGGCGCGATCGAATTCATCCATCGCCGCCTGATCGCGCTGCGGGACGCGGGCGTCGCGATCCTGCTGGTCTCGGTCGAACTCGAAGAGGTGATGGCGCTGTCGGACCGGATTCTCTGCATGTGCGGCGGACGCATCACCGGCGAGCGGGCGGCGGAGGCGACAGACGAGCGCGATCTGGGGCTGCTGATGGCTGGCGTGACGGAGCGTGCGGCGTGAGGGGGGCGGCGGCCCCGGGTGCGCGCTTCCCTTCTCCCCTTGCGGGAGAAGGTGGCTCGGCGAAGCCGAGACGGATGAGGGGTCGCCCCGCCCTACCCGTATTGCGGCAAGCGCAGTGCGACCCCTCACCCCAACCCTCTCCCGCAAGGGGAGAGGGGGTGCGTGGGCGCTACCCTGCGAAAGCCCCTTCATGACCGCCGCCCCCATCACCCTGCCGCGCTGGGCGGATGCGGGACTCGTTCCCCTCGTCTCGGTCGCGGCCGCCCTCGTCGTCGCGGGCCTCGTCGTCATCGGCATCGGCGAGAGCCCGCTGGAGGCGACGGCCATCCTGCTGCGCGGCTCGCTCGGCAGCGCCGAGGGGCTGGCCTTCACGCTCTATTACACCACCAACTTCATCTTCACGGGACTGGCGGTCGCCGTCGCCTTCCATGCCGGCCTGTTCAATATCGGCGGCGAGGGGCAGGCGACGATCGCCGGCATATTCGCCGCGCTCGCCTGCCTTTGGCTTGCGCCCCTGCCCGGTATCCTGCTCGTGCCGCTGGCGATCCTGGCTGCGGCCGCGGGCGGTGCGCTTTACGGTTTCATCCCCGGCTGGCTGCAGGCGACGCGCGGCAGCCATGTCGTGATCACCACGATCATGCTCAACTTCATCGCCGCAACGCTGCTGGTCTATCTGCTGGTCGAAACGATCGGCAAGCCCGGCTCGATGCAGCCCGAGACGCCGGAATTTGCGAAACACGCCATCCTGACGCCGATGCATCTCCTGCTCGCGCCGCTTGGCGTCACCCTGCCGGCGACGCCGCTGAACTCGGCCTTCCTGCTGGCCGTCGCGTCGCTCGTCGCGATCTGGGCGCTGATCTTCCGCTCGCGGCTCGGCTACGCGATCCGCACCACCGGCGCCAATCCAAGGGCCGCGGCCTATGCCGGCATCTCGCCCGCCCGCATCACCATGGTGGCGATGGCGATCTCGGGGGCTCTGGCCGGCGGGCTCGCGGTCAACGAGGTGATGGGCGTGCAGCACCGGCTGCTGCTCGACTTCACCGCCGGCTACGGCTTCGTCGGCATCGCGGTCGCGCTGATGGGGCGCGGCCACCCGGTCGGGGTGGCGCTGGCCGCGTTGCTGTTCGGCATCCTCTATCAGGGCGGAGCCGAACTCTCCTTCGACAAGCCGACCATCACCCGCGACATGGTCGTCGTCATCGGCGGCGTCATCATCCTGTTCGCCGGAGCGCTCGACGGGCTGTTCAGGCGCGTGGTGGCGGGCGGTCTCGCCCTCGGACGGCGGGGCTGACGATGGAGTGGGTCCAGACCCTTGCCGTCATCCTCGATTCCGGCGTCAGGCTGTCGATCCCGCTGCTCTGCGCCGCGATGGCGGGGCTGTGGTCTGAGCGCGCGGGCGTCGTCGATATCGGGCTCGAGGGCAAGATGCTGGTCGCGGCCTTCGCCGCCGGCGTGATCGCATATCAGAGCGGCTCGGCCTGGGCAGGGCTCGGGGCGGGCATGCTGGCGTCGATCCTGCTCTCGCTGGTCCATGGCTTCGCCGCCATCACCTGGCGCGGCAACCAGATCGTCTCGGGCGTCGCGATCAACATGCTGGCGGCGGGACTGACCGTCATCCTCGGCAATGCCTGGTATGGGCAGGGCGGGCGCACGCCCTCGCTGGAAGGGCCGGCGCGCTTTCCCGACATCGCCCTGCCCTTCGCAGGCGCCGCGCGCCAGAGCATCCCGATCCTCGGCACGCTTTATGACGAGGTCGTCTCCGGCCATGCCGCTTTGGTCTATCTCGCCTTCGCCAGCGTGGCGCTGACGGCCTTCGTGCTGAAGCGGACGCGCTTCGGGCTGCGCTTGCGGGCGGTCGGCGAGAGCCCGGCGGCGGTCGACACCGCCGGCATCTCGGTCGCCGGTCTTCGCTATGCGGCGGTGGTGATATGCGGCGCGCTCTGCGGGCTCGGCGGGACCTATCTCGCGGTCTCGCAATCGGCCGGCTTCCTGCCGCATATGACCGCCGGCAAGGGCTTCATCGCGCTGGCGGCCGTGATCTTCGCCAATTGGCGGCCGGTGCCGGCGCTCTGGGCCTGCCTGCTGTTCGGGATGCTGGATGCGGTGGCGATCCGGCTGCAGGGCGTGTCCCTGCCCGGCATCGGCCTCGTGCCGGTGCAGGCGATCCAGGCCCTGCCCTATCTGATGACGATCATCCTGCTCGCCGGCTTCATCGGCAGATCGACCCCGCCCAAGGCGTCCGGATTGCCCTATGTCAAGGAACGCTGAACCCGGCCCGGCCGCCGAGCCGGATTTCGACGCGCTGTTTTCCGCGGCAAAGGCGGTGCAGGCGCTCGCCTACGCGCCCTATTCGCGGTTCAGGGTCGGCGCGGCGCTCATCGCCGATGACGGCGTCGTCTATGCCGGCTGCAATGTCGAGAACGCCGCCTATCCATCGGGCAGTTGCGCCGAGCAGGGCGCCATCTCGGCCATGATCGCCGGCGGCGGCCGCGCGATCATGGCGCTCGTCGTCTATGGCGAGGGCGCGGAACTGGTGACGCCCTGCGGCGCCTGCCGGCAGCGCATCCGCGAATTCGCGGAAGCCGAGACACCGGTCGCGGTTGCCGGCCCCGAGGGGATCCGCGCCAGTTTTTCATTGGCGGCGCTGTTGCCAGCCTCGTTCGGACCAGCCAATTTGCGGCGATGAGTTGCGCCGGCCGAACCCCGGCGCCGCGTGACGCATGGCAAGGCTCCGGATCGGACCGAGATGGCGGTGGATGCAAGTTTCGACGCGGCGGCCTCGACGCTGATCGACCGGGGGGTCGGTGGCCCGATCGACTGCGCGATCGTGCTCGGAACCGGGCTCGGCCGCATCGCCGAGGACATGCTGACCAAAGCGACGATCGCCTATGCCGACATCCCCGGCTTCCCGCGGGGCGAGGTTTCAGGCCATGCCCGCCAGCTCTCTTACGGCTCGCTCTATGGCAAGCAGGTGCTGATCTTCCAGGGTCGGGCGCATTATTACGAGGGTGGCGATTCGGCCGTGATGCGGGTGCCGATCGGCATGCTGGCGGCCTTCGGCTCGCCGCCATTGATCCTGACCAATGCGGCAGGCTCGCTGAAGCCGGACCTGCGGCCCGGCGGCATGGCGCTGATCACCGACCACATCAATTTCAACGGCCCCAATCCGCTGATCGGCGATGAAGGCGACGGCCGCTTCGTGCCGATGGTCGACGCCTACGACCCGCATCTGCGGACGCGCCTGAAGAAGGCGGCGGCGACCGCCGGCGCGCATCTCGGCGAGGGCGTCTACATGTGGTTCTCCGGGCCGAGTTTCGAGACGCCGGCCGAGATCCGGATGGCGAAGGCGATGGGGGCCGACCTCGTCGGCATGTCGACCGTTCCGGAGGTCATCCTGGCGCGGCGTCACGGCATCCGCGTTGCCGGGCTCTCCGTCATCACCAATATGGGCGCAGGCCTGCTGGGCGGCGCGCCGAGCCACCGCGAGACGCGCGATACGGCCCTCACCGCGCTCACCGGCCTGCGCCGGCTGCTGCGCGCTTTCATGGCGGATCTCTAGAATCATGTCCGATACCGAAATCGCTATCCGCGCCTTGTCCCTGCTGGACCTGACCGATCTCGGCGACGAGGCGACGGAGGCTGGCGCGCTCGCGCTCTGCGCTAAGGCGATCGCGCCGCCCGTGCCCGTCGCGGCGGTCTGCATCTGGCCGCGTTTCGTCGCCACCGCACGCAAGGCGCTGGGCGACGGCCCGGTCAGGATCGCGACCGTGGTGAACTTCCCCGAGGGCGGAACCGCGATCGCGCCGGTGCTGCGCGAGGCCGAGGCCGCGCTGGCCGACGGGGCCGACGAGATCGACCTCGTCCTGCCCTGGAGCATGGTGCTGAGCGGCTACACCACCAGCGCCCAGTCCATGGTGAGCAACGTCAAGGGCCGCTGCGGGAACAGGCTGCTCAAGGTCATCCTGGAAACGGGCGAATACCCCGACGCCGCGAAGATCCAGGCCGCCAGCGAGCTCGCCATCGCCTGCGGCGCGGATTTCATCAAGACATCGACCGGCAAGACGCAGCGCTCCGCGACGCTGGCGGCGGTGCGCGTCATGCTCGGCGTGATCGGCTTCGCGCAGCGCCCGGTCGGCATCAAGCCGTCGGGCGGCATCCGGACGCTGGCAGACGCGAAGGGCTATCTGGCGCTGGCGGATGCGATGATGGGCGAGGGCTGGGCGACGCCCGCGACCTTCCGCTTCGGGGCGAGCGGGCTGCATCAGGTGCTGCTCGATGCGATCGCGGGCGAGACGGGCGGCAAAGGCGTCGCCGAGGCGACCGGACCCTATTGAGATGAGGCTGACCCAGGAGATCATCGCCGCAAAGCGCGACGGCGCAAGGTTGCCCAACGCCGATATCCGCCAGCTTATCGCCGGACTGACCGACGGCTCGGTCGGCGAGGGGCAGGCGGCGGCCTTCGCCATGGCCGTGTTCTTTCGCGACATGGATGACGACGAGCGCGTCGCGCTGACGCTGGCGATGCGCGATTCAGGGTCCGTGCTGAACTGGGACGATCTGCCGGGGCCCGCGCTCGACAAGCACTCGACCGGCGGCGTCGGCGACACCGTTTCGCTGCCGCTGGCGGCGGCGGTCGCGGCCTGCGGCGGCTATGTGCCGATGATCTCAGGGAGGGGGCTCGGCCATACCGGCGGCACGCTCGACAAGCTCGATGCGGTGCCGGGCTACGTCACCCAGCCAAACAACGACCTCTTCCGCAAGGTGGTGCGCGCGCATGGCTGCGCCATCATCGGCCAGACCGCCGATCTCGCCCCGGCCGACAAGCGGCTCTACGCCATCCGCGACGTCACAGCGACGGTGGAATCGCTGCCGCTGATCACCGCCTCGATCCTGTCGAAGAAGCTCGCCGCCGGCCTGCACGGCCTGGCGATGGATGTGAAATTCGGCTCCGGCGCCTTCCTGCCCGACCCGGCCAGGGCGCGCGAACTCGCCGGCGCGCTGGTCGATGTCGCCAATGGCGCGGGCCTGCCGACGACGGCGCTCCTGACCGACATGGAAGAACCGCTGGCGAGCGCGGCGGGCAACGGGGTCGAAGTCGCCTATGCGCTCGACCATCTCACGGGCAAGCGCCGCGAACCGCGCTTCCACCAGGTCACGGTCGCGCTCGCCGCCGAGATGCTGCTGCTCGGCGGGCTCGCGGCCGACATCGCGGAGGCGACGGGCAAGATCGAGGCGGCCTTCGCCAGCGGGGCGGCGGCGGAGCGGTTTGCCCGCATGATCGCTGCGCTGGGCGGGCCGTCGGACCTGCTCGACAACCCCCGCAGGCATCTTGCCGCCGCGCCGATCGTGCGACCGGTCTACGCCTCGGAGCCCGGTGTCGTGCAGAGCGTCGATACGCGCGCAGTCGGGCTCGCCGTCGTTGCGCTGGGCGGCGGGCGCAGCCGCCCGCAGGACGAGATCGACCATACTGTGGGCATCGTCGCTCTCGCGGGATTGGGCGACGACGCCGGGTCGGACCGCCCGCTCGGCATGGTCCATGCCCGCAGCGAAGCCGGCTTCGAGGCGGCGCAGGCGCGCCTGCGTCAGGCCTATCGCCTTGGCGACGCACCCGCCCGCCACGGCAAGCTGATCACCGACCGCATCACGGAGACTTCGAAACGATGAGCCTGCTGGTGGCGATGACGGGCTGGCATGTCGAGGACTGGCGCGCGCGCTTCGGGGCTGAACTGCCGGATATGCCCATCGTGATCCTGGGCGAGCCCTTCGACCGCCGCGCCGTGCATTACGTCGCAAGCTGGAAGCACCCGCCGGGCAGCCTCGCCGGCCTGCCCAATCTCGCCGCGATCTTCTCGCTGGGGGCCGGAGTCGATCATCTGATGACGGATGATCGTCTGCCCGACGTCCCGATCGCGCGCGTGGTCGATCCCGACCTGACGACGCGGATGAGCGAATACATCGTGCTGCACTGCCTGATGTTTCTGCGCCAGCAGCGGCGCTACGACGCGCAGCAGCGTGCGGCAAGCTGGGAGGACGACCGCAACCAGCCGGCCGCGCGCTCCGTGCGCGTCGGCATCATGGGGCTCGGCGAACTCGGGCTCGACGCCGCCCGCAAGCTCCAGGTCATGGGATTCGATGTCGCCGGCTGGAGCCGATCGCTCAAAAGCGTCGAGGGCGTCGCGACCTTCGCGGGCGAGGACGGCCTGGCGGTCTTCCTCGCCCGCACCGACATCCTCGTCAGCCTGCTGCCGCTGACGCCCGGCACACGCGGGGTGATCGACGCGAAACTGCTTGCAGGTCTCGCGCAGGACGGGCGGCTCGGCGGGCCGTTCCTGATCAATGCCGGGCGCGGCGGCCTGCAGGTCGAGGCCGGCATTCTCGCCGCGCTGGACTCCGGCACGCTGAAAGGCGCGACGCTCGACGTGTTCGAGACCGAGCCGCTGCCGGCGCAATCCCCGCTCTGGCGCCATCCTGGCGTGACCGTGACGCCGCACAACGCGGCGATGTCGGAGCCGGAAGCCATCGTCTCGCTGATCGCGGCGCAGATCCGGCGGCTGGAGGCCGGCGAAGCGCTTGAGCATGTGGTCGATCCGATGCGGGGATATTGAACCCCTTTGGATGACAGATGTAGGTCGTCATCGCTTCTTCATCGCCCAGTCGTGGCTTTGACAAGCGCGGCGCTCAAATCCTCCGGGTCATTCTCAAACCCGGAGCGTCCCATGCGCCTTTCCCTCGTCGCGGCCCTGCTGCTCTCCTCCCCCATGCTCGCGGGCGCTCAGGACGCGCAGAAGGAATTCCCGGCCAAGCTCCTCGGCCATGCCCTGCTGCCGGCCAACACCATGGTCGCCGCTCCCGCCGACGCGCCCGCCGATCTCAAGGTCTCGGGCAAGTTCAACACGCCGGGCAAGCGCGTCGAGGCTGTCGGCACGGTGATGGGCCTGTCAGGCGGCCGTCCGACCGGGCTGCAGACGCCCTTCGCCGGCCAGCCGGTGCAGGGCTTCTCCGGCATCCGCTCGCTCGGCAATGGCGAGTTCCTGACGCTGACCGACAACGGCTTCGGCTCGAAGGCGAACTCGCCCGACGCGATGCTGTTCTTCCACCGCATCAAGGCCGATTTCGCCAGCGGCAAGATCGAGCGCCTGTCCACGACCTTCCTGCACGATCCCGACAAAAAAGTGCCGTTCCGCATCGCCAACGAGGGCACGGAGAAGCGCTACCTCACCGGCTCCGATTTCGACCCGGAATCGATCCAGCCCGTCGGCGGCAAATTCTGGATCGGCGAAGAGTTCGGCCCCTATCTCATCCGCGTCGACGCCACCGGCAAGGTCGAGGCCGTGTTCGAGACGATGGTCGACGGCAAGCCCGCCCGCTCGCCCGACCATTACGCCGTGACGACGCCGGCCGCGCCGAACCTGGCCGTGGCCTTCAACGTCCGCCGCTCCAAGGGCTATGAGGGCATGGCGCAGTCGCCCGACGGGCGCTTCCTCTACCCGCTGCTGGAAGGCCCGGTCTGGGACGATGCCACGAAGGGCAACGAGCAGCGCGACGGCAAGGAGGTGCTGCGTATCCTCGAATTCGACGTCCAGGATGAAAAATGGACCGGCCGCTCCTGGCTCTTCCCGCTCGAGCAGGCGGGACTGGCCATCGGCGACTTCAACATGACCGACGCCACGACTGCGCTGATCATCGAGCGCGACAATAGCGAGGGCACCGCCGACAAGGCCTGTGCGGCCGGGCAGCGCGGTCCCGACTGCTTCCACGATCTGGCGAAGTTCAAGCGCATCGTGAAGATCGAGATGTCTGAGGCCAATGTCGGCAAGGCCGTGCGCAAGATCGGTTTCATCGACCTGATGAAGATCGCCGATCCGGACGGCAAGGCGAAACAAGGCGCGATCGACGGCGTGCTGCCGTTCCCGTTCTTCACCATCGAGAACGTCGACGTGGTCGACCGGGCGGCGGGCACGATCGTCGTCGGCAACGACAACAACCTGCCGTTCTCCTCCTCGCGCGATCCAAAGAAGGCCGACGACAACGAGCTGGTGCTGCTGTCGGTGAAGGAGTTGCTCGACGCGAAGTGAGGGTTTTTTCCTTCTCCCCTAGCGGGAGAAGGAGCCCTTCCGGCGCTGGCCGCGGACGCGTGCGGGCGCTGCCCCGCCATTCGCCAGGACGCGTAGCAAAAAACTCTCCGGCGCGCATACTGCACCGATCGCGCACAAGGAGAGTTCACGTCATGCCCGCCCCTGCCTACGACATCGTCATCCGAGGCGGCACGCTCGCGACCGCGACCGATGTGTTCGAGGCCGATCTCGGCATCAGGGGCGAGGCCATCGCCGCGATCGGCCTCGATTTGCCGGCCGGCGCAAGGGAGATCGACGCCTCTGGCCGGCTGGTGCTGCCGGGCGGCGTCGATACGCACTGCCATATCGAGCAGCTTTCAGGCGGCGGGCTGATGAACGCCGACACCTTCGAGACCGCGACGCGCTCGGCGGCTTTCGGCGGCACGACCTCGGTGATCTCCTTTGCGGCGCAGCATCGGGGAAAGAGCCTTGCCACGACCGTGACCGACTACGCCGCGCTGGCGCAGAAAGGCGCGATCATCGACTACGCTTTCCATCTGATGGTGGCGAACCCCGACGAGCAGACCATCGCGACCGACCTGCCGGCGCTGATCGCGGCCGGGCACCGCTCCGTAAAGGTGTTCATGACCTATGACGCGGTGCAGGTCGACGACCAGCAGCTGCTCGACGTGATGCTCAGCGCGCGCAATGCCGGCGCGCTGGTCTGCGTCCATGCCGAGAACCACGGCCTGCTGAAATGGATGGGCGAGCGGCTGACGAAGCGCGGCTACACGGCCCCGAAATACCATGCGGTGAGCCATCCGCGCGCCGCCGAAATCGAGGCCTTCCACCGGCTGATCGCCTTCTCGGAACTGCTCGACCAGCCGATCTGCATCTTCCACGTCTCGACGGCGGAAGGCGCGAAGGTGATCCGCGAGGCGCGCGGGCGCGGCGTCAAAATCTATGCCGAGACCTGCCCGCACTACCTGCTGATGACGGCGGCCGAACTCGACAGGCCGGGCATCGCGGGCGCGAAATGGGTCTGCTCGCCGCCGCAACGCGAGACCGCCGACCAGGAGGCGCTGTGGCAGGCGCTGGCGCTGGGCGATCTCCAGATTCTCTCCTCCGACCACGCGCCCTATCGTTTCGACGAGAGCGGCAAGCTCTCGGCCGGGCCCAATCCCGGTTTCAAGCAGATCGCCAACGGCATGCCGGGGCTGGAGATGCGGCTGCCGGTGCTGTTCGACGCGATGGTCTCGAAAGGGAAGCTCGGCCTGAAGAAGTTCGTCGAGCTGACCGCGACCGCGCCGGCGCGGATCTACGACCTGCCCGGGAAAGGCTCGCTCGCCATCGGCATGGATGCCGACATCGCGATCTGGGATGCCGGGCGCAAGGTGACGCTCGCGGACAATCTGCACGACAACACCGGCTACAACCCGTTTGCAGGCCGCACCATCACCGGCTGGCCGGAAACCGTGCTGCGGCGCGGCGAATTGGTTGTGGCGGATGGCGCGCTGAGGGCACACGCAGGGTCGGGCAGGCTGATGCTGCGCGAGGCCGGCGAGGCGACGAAGCCGACGGGGAGGTTGTCGCCGGAGTTCGATACGACGCGGAATTTCGGAGCGGAGCTGTATTGATCAATTGTCCCACACCCGCTGTCATCACGGGCGGAGCGCAGAGCAGACCCGGGACCCATTCCTGAGCGCCAACGCGTAAGGTTCCAGAATGGGTCCCGGGTCTCCCTGCGGTCGCCCGGGACGACAATTCATTATTCTGAAGCAGACATTTTGCTCACGGAGCCACCCATGTCCGGCACCATCTTCGTCATCAACCCGAACTCGACGGAAGCCGTCACCGCCGGCATCGACAAAGCCGTCGAGCCGCTGCGCTCGAGCGACGGGCCGGCGATCTCCTGCCTGACGCTCGCCGAGGGGCCGCCTGGCATCCAGTCTCAAGCGCATGTCGACGGCGTCATCGGGCCGCTGCTGAAGCGGGCGGCGAGGCTTGAGAACGAGGCTGCGGCCTTCGTCGTCGCCTGCTTCTCCGACCCCGGCATGCATGCGCTGCGCGAGCAGAGCCAAAGGCCGGTGCTCGGCATCGCCGAATCGGGCGTGCTGCAGGCGCTGACGCTCGGCCAGCGCTTCGGCGTGATCGCGATCCTGCCGACCTCGATCCCGCGCCATCTGCGCTATTTCGGCGCGATGGGCGTGATGGCGCGCTTCGCCGGCGATCTCTCGATCGGCATGGGCGTGACCGAGTTGTCGAACGAGGAGAAAACGCTGGAGCGCATGACGGCGACGGGCAGGACGCTGCGCGACACGCATCACGCCGATGTCATCGTGATGGGCTGCGCCGGCATGGCCCGTTTCCGGCGGCCGCTGGAGGAGGCGCTCGGCATCCCCGTGGTCGAGCCGACGCAAGCCGCGACCGCGATGGCGGTCGGGCGCGTCAGGCTGGCGGCGGCCTGATCAGAACTCGATTCCGACCTGCGCCTTCACGCCCGCTGCAAAGTGGTGCTTGACCAGCGTCATCTCGGTGACGAGGTCGGCGGCTTCGATCAGTTCCGGCTTGGCGTTGCGGCCGGTGACGACGATATGCAGATCGGCGCGCCTTGCCGAGAGCACCGCCACCACCTCGTCGAGCGGCAGGTAGTCGTAGCGCAGCGCGATGTTGAGCTCGTCGAGTACGATCAGGCGGATCTCCTCGTCGGCCATCAGTTCCTTCGCCTTGTCGAAGGCGCGGTCGGCAGCGGCGATGTCGCGGGCCTTGTCCTGCGTCTCCCAGGTGAAACCCTCGCCCATGGTGTGCCAGACGATCTGGCCGCCGAACGCGGCGAGCGCCTTGCGCTCGCCGGTTTCCCAGGCGCCCTTGATGAACTGCACCACGCCGACGCGCCAGCCATGGCCGAGCGCGCGCAGCATCAGCCCGAAGGCCGCCGTCGACTTGCCCTTGCCGGGGCCGGTGTTGACGATCAGCAGGCCCTTCTCGACGGTTTTCGAGGCCACTTCGGCGTCCTGCACCGCCTTGCGTTTTTCCATCTTCGCCTTGTGGCGGGCGGCATCGTCGGCATCCGTCGTCATCATTTTACCTGCATCGGAATCCCTGCGACCATGAAGACCACGCGCCAGGCGTGGCCCGCAAGGCGCTGGTGCAGCCGGCCGGCCTCGTCGCGGAAGCGCCGCGCCAGCGCATTGTCGGGCACGATGCCCAGTCCGACCTCGTTGGAGACGAGCACGACGGGGCCTGTCGCCGCGGCGCAGGCGGCGATCAGATCGTCGCAGGCGTCATGGGTGTCGCGTTCGGCCAGGATGAGATTGGTCAGCCAGAGCGTCAGGCAATCGACAAGGATCGGGCGGCCCTGCGCCTCGCGAATCGCCTCGGCCAGCTCCAGCGGCGCATCGACCGTGGTCCAGTCCGCCGAACGCCTGTTCCGATGCTCGGCGATGCGCGCGATCATCTCGTCGTCCCAGGCCTGCGCCGTGGCGATATAGGTCCATGGCGCGGACAGAGCCTCGACCAGCGCCTCGGCATGCCGACTCTTGCCGGAGCGCGCGCCGCCAAGCACGAGGGTGAGATGGGGAAGGTTTTCGCTCATGTCGTCCCGCTGACGGTCGCGCGGTGCATTGCACACCCGCACGCACATGGCTAATGATCATGCACGACGGTGCCCCGGCAACGGGGTGAAAAGGGAACGCGGTGAAATGCCGTGGCTGCCCCCGCAACTGTAAGCGGCGAACCTCGCGCCATCGGCCACTGGGAGCGATCCCGGGAAGGCGGCGAAAGGTCCAGACCCGCGAGCCAGGAGACCTGCCGTCGAGACTGCTTCTCATGGGCCCATCGGACGGGGTGTTCCGACGGCGGCTGTGTCCGCGCGACCGTTTTGGTGGCGCGGCTCCGTCTGTGGGAGCTTTGGTCGGCCGCAAGGCTGGCTGCCTTTGACGGAGATGACCAAGATGACGCTGCTCGCCCGCCGACTTTCCGCCCGCTTCCTGCCTGCCCTTGCCTTCGCCGCGCTCGCGGCTTCGCCCGCGCTGGCTCACCATCCGATGGGCGGCGTGACGCCGTCGACCTTGAGCGAAGGCCTGCTGTCGGGCCTCGGGCACCCCATTCTCGGGCTCGACCATCTCGCCGCATTGATCGCGGTCGGGCTGGTCGCCAGCCGCTTCGCTTCGGGCGCTCTTCTGCTGCCGGTGCTCTGGATCGTGGGCATGGCGCTCGGCGCCTTCGCACATATGCAGTCCATCGACCTTCCGGCCGGCGAGATCCTCGTGGCGGCCAGCGTGATCGTCATCGCGGCGCTGGCGATCTGGCGGCCGGCCCTGCCGCTGCCGGCGATCGGGGCGCTCTTCGCCGCCGCCGGCTTCGCCCATGGCCATGCGCTTGCGGAAGCCATCATCGGCGCGGACCGCGTCGTCGTCGGGGCTTATCTGGTGGGCCTTGTGGCGATCCAGGCGGCCGTCATGGTCGGCGCCACCCTGCTGGCGCGCCGCCTGTTCTCGGTCGAAAGCGGTTCGCCGCTGCCGCTGCCGCTGCGCGCGATCGCGGCCGGGCTCGCCGTGGTCGGCGTCGTGTTCCTGGCCTCGGCGCTTCCCGGCGCGGCCTGAGCCGCAGCCAGCCATGACCGACGCCTTGCAAAGGCCGCGCCCGGAAACGGGCGCGGACACTGTGCGCATTCTCGTCTGCGCGAGTTGCCGCGCGGCCGGAGGCGACTCCGATGCGCCACGACCGGGCGTGATTCTGGCGGCCGCTCTCAGTTCGGCCCTGGCCGAGGACGACCACCCCGACATCGCGGTCGAGACGGTGGAGTGCCTCTCCGTCTGCAAGCGGCCCTGCACGGTCGCGCTGACCGGGGCCGGCCGCTGGACCTATATCTATGGCGATCTCGACCCGCAGGCCGGGGCCGGGACGCTGCTCACCTTCGCGCGCCAGTACCGCGAGACGACCGACGGCATCGTGCCCTGGCGCGAGCGCGCCGAGGCGATTCGCAAGGGCGTCGTGGCGCGCATTCCTCCCCTTCCGCTTGCGAGAACACCATGACCTCCGCCGCTCTCTCAAAAACCCCCTGCACCATCATCACCGGCTTCCTCGGCGCGGGAAAAACCACGCTGGTGCGCCATCTGCTCGAGAACGCGCAGGGCAAGCGGCTGGCCGTCCTCGTCAACGAGTTCGGCGATCTCGGCTTCGACGGCGAGTTCCTCAAAGGCTGCGGCATCGAAGGCTGCTCCGAGGACGACGTGGTCGAACTGCCCAATGGCTGCATCTGCTGCACGGTGGCCGATGATTTCGTGCCGGCGCTGGAGAAACTGCTGAACCGGCCAAACCCGCCCGAGCACATCCTGATCGAGACCTCGGGGCTGGCTCTCCCGAAGCCGCTGGTCACCGCCTTCAACTGGCCGGCGATCCGGGCGCGCGTCACGGTCGACGGCGTCATCGCCGTGGTCGATGGCCCGGCCGTCGCCGGGGGCCAGTTCGCCGACGATCCCGAAGCGATGGCCGCTCAGGCGTCGCAGGACGCCTCGGTCGCGCACGACAACCCGCTGGAGGAGGTGTTCGAGGACCAGATTCTCTGCGCCGACCTGATCCTGCTCAACAAAAGCGATCTGGTCGACGAGGCCGGCCGGGCGCGGGTCAAGGCGCAGATCGCGCAGCATCTGCCAAAAGCGATCAAGATCGTCGAGACCAGCCATGGCAAGGTCGAGCCGGCGCTGATCGTGGGGCTTGGCGCAGCCGCCGAGGCCGACCTCGCGGCGCGCCCCTCGCATCACGGCGAAGGCGAGGATCACGACCATGACGATTTCGACAGCGTGAATTTCGCGCTGGCCGAGACCACCTCGCCCGAAGCGCTGGCCGCCCGCGTGGCGAAGGCCGCCGAAGCCGAGGGCGTGTTGCGGCTGAAGGGTTTCGCATCCGTGCAGGGCAAGCCGATGCGGCTTGTGGTGCAAGGCGTCGGCGCGCGCGTCGGGCATCATTTCGACCGGGCCTGGGGGCCAAATGAGGCGCGAGATGGCAGGCTCGTGGTGATCGGGCTCAAGGGCTTCGACCAGGCCGCGGTCGCGGCGGCGCTGAACGGGTGACGACGGCGCCATGCACCTTCTCCCGACCAGCGAGATCAGGCTCGACGACGGCGATGACGCCGTCGATCTTGGCCTGCCGCCGGGGGATGTGCTGGTGCTCTCCTTCGCCGACAGCGACCTCTCGGCGCTGGCGGAGGCCGCGCGCGACAACGTGCTGTCTGTCCGGCTCGCCTCGCTTCGGCGGCTGAGGCACCCGCTCTCGGTCGATCTGCTGATCGGGAAGACGGCGGCACGCTCGCGCTTCGTGCTGGTGCGCTGTCTCGGCGGGCTCGACTACTGGCGCTATGGCGTGGAGCAACTGGCGGCAACCTGCCGGGCGCGGGGCGTGGCGCTGGCGGTGCTGCCGGGCTGCGAACGGCCGGACGCGCGGCTGGCGGAGTATGGCACAGTTCCGGTTGCGTTCGCGGGAGAGCTGCTGGGCTACTTTCTGGCCGGCGGCGGGGCGGAGAACATGCGGCGGCTGCTCGGACATATAACGTCGGCGCTGCCCTCATCCGACCCGGCTTCGCCGGGCCACCTTCTCCCCCGAGGGGAGAAGGGTGCTCGCGGCGCCGCCTCTTCCTTCTCCCCCCGGGGGAGAAGGTGGCAGCGCGAAGCGCTGACGGATGAGGGCAGCGCCGACGCAGACGACTTCGCTCCGATTCCCATGCCTCCCCTCTTCGCACTCGGTTCCAGCGTGGCTCCGCTACCATGGCGCGAAGCACTGGCCACCCTCCCCGCCGACCGCGCCTTCGTCCCGATCCTCGTCTACCGCTCCGGCGTCACGGCCGGCGACACGGCCATGGCGCAGGCGCTCTCGGAAGCGCTCGCCGCGCGCGGCCATGCTCCGCTGATCCTCGCGCTCACCAGCCTGAAGGACCCTGCCGTCACGGCCGAGCTCGCGGCGCTGATCGCGCTCCGCAGGCCCGCGCTGATCGTCACCACCACGGCCTTTTCGGCGCGCGAGGGCGACGGCTTCGTGCTCGACTCAGCCGACTGCCCGATCCTGCAGGCCGTGCCGGTCGGCAGTGCGCGCGAGGCCTGGGAGCAGTCGCCGCGCGGCCTGTCGGCGGTCGATCTCGCCATGCAGGTCGCTTTGCCGGAGTTCGACGGGCGGATCGGGGCGATTCCGGTCGCCTTCAAGGCCGATGTCAGCGACGCCGCCACCGGACTGACGATCCGCCGGCTTGTTCCCGACACCGAGGGCGTCGCGGCCCTGGCCGACCTCGCCTCGGGCTGGATTTCGCTGGGGCGCAAGCCTGCCGGCGAACGCAGGCTCGCTTTGGTGATGTCGGACTATCCGGCGCGCGGCGGCCGGGCCGGTTTTGCGGTCGGGCTCGACACGCCGGCGAGCGTGGCGGCGATCGAGGCGCTGCTGGCGGAGGCGGGGTATGATGTGGCGCTTGATGGGCCGCCCGGTCCCCTTCCCCCCGCTTGCGGTGGGGAAGGGCTAGGGATGGGGGGGCGTACAGGACAAAGCTCGACCGGCTTTGCAGGCAACGGCCTGGATTCGGGCCCCCCCCCCCCCCCCCCCCCCCCCCCCCCCGGGGGGGGGGGGGGGGGGGGGGGGGCGGGCGCGGGGCGC
>JAESGD010000057.1_pt1 | contig 147008 bp, 118 predicted proteins | sample 9269581 | NCBI WGS metagenome assembly JAESGD01 (sample SAMN14515903, study PRJNA621661) | algae metagenome | isolation source: Cyanomargarita calcarea GSE-NOS-MK-12-04C and co-occurring heterotrophs from... | place: USA: Grand Staircase Escalante National Monument, Utah | collected 2007-12-30 | reverse complement strand
TTGAAGCCCTCTAATTGGGGGAAAACGCCTGTGGACAAGAAGGAGCCGTCTCCCTTGGTTGAAACAGGAAGTAGACAACAACTATTACAACGATGTCAATAGTTGTCTAAGTTCTATAGAGCAGTGGAGTAATATCAATGTGACTTACGCAAAAACTCTCTTAAACTCTTATTCCTTAGCGTCCTTGGCGTCTACCGTCCCGGTAGACGCCAAGTACGCCAAGTAAGAAAACAGAGAAATATAGGTAATCTTGAAGTGCTTCGGGAGTAATCAAGTCCGGCTGATTACCCTTGTTCGATAATTCCACCACCGAGGACTTTTTCGCCATCGTACCAAACTGCAGCTTGCCCAGGACTGATGCTGAACTGCGGTTCATCAAAGACTAAACGAGCGCGATCGCCAAGAGCGGGAATAACTGTAACTGCCACGGGGTTTGAACGGTAGCGAATTTGTACTTCGGCATGAATGGGGGTGGAAGGTTCAGCGATGGAAACCCAATTCACCCGTTGTACGGTACATTCAAGTTCCGTTGCTTTCATGCGATCGCCGACGATTACTTTATTATTCACTGCATCCAAACCAATCACATACAACGGTTCGGCAGCGGCGATTCCTAAGCCTTTTCTTTGCCCAATTGTGTAATGATGGACACCATCATGCTGTCCCAAAACTTTACCACCAACATCGACGATTTCGCCTGTTTTTGGAGCCAGATATTTGTCAAGAAATGCCCGCATGGAGCCGTTACTTTCCACCAAACACAAGTCTTGACTTTCTGGTTTATCAGCGGTTTTTAGCCCGCAATCGGCAGCAATACGACGAGTCTCACTTTTATGCAATTCTCCCAGTGGAAATACAGTCGCTGCTAGTAAATCCTGGGATAAATCGTAGAGAAAGTATGATTGGTCTTTATTACGGTCAACGGCTCTTAACAATTCGTAACGTCCAGTAGCTTCGTTGTAGGTAATGCGAGCATAATGACCAGTAGCAATGCGCGAGCTCCCTAACTGTTCGCGTGCGTATTTTACCATTGGGCCAAACTTCACCGTTTTATTGCACTGCGAGCAAGGCAAAGGCGTAATTCCGGCACTATAACCAGCGACTAGATAATCGACAATATGAGTTTGAAAAACTTCTCGAATATCGACAACGTGATGGGGAACGCCCAACTGTTCGCAAATATAAGCTGCATCAACCATACCCTCAGAGCAACATTGACCCTTACCTTTCATCAACCAAAGGGTCAAACCAATCACATCATAGCCCTGATTGTGCAGGATGGCGGCGGCAGCGGAACTGTCAACGCCGCCAGAAAGACCAACGACGACTTTTTTCATATTTATAATTATATTGCTATGACTGACAATTATAGGTTAACACTAGGTAGATTCTGTTAGTTCTTGGTTGTTGACTATTTACCGTCAACTGTCAACCGTTAACTATTAACAAACATTATGTCGAGTGCAATGCCAAGTAATTTTACAATATCTTACAGTTTCAGCCTACTTTCGCTGCTGTCTATCGTTCTGTGCCATAAACCAGCAATTGCCCAGCAATTACCACCACTACCAATAAATGAGGAAGGTTATTCAACTAATAGGGAAAATCCAGCCCCTCCAAATTACATCGACTACCAAGCACCATCGACGATAATCCAAAATAACCAAATTCAAAATAACCAAAATTTTGAGCGTTACTTAGTTTACGTTGACAGTAATAATCCCCAAGAACTCCAACAGATACGCTCGATTGAACCTAGAGCTTTTTATCGGCAGGTTCAAGGACGTTCCATCATTCAGGTAGGAGTCTTTAGCAAGCAACCCAATGCTTTAGAGCGCGTCAGAGAACTGCAATCCTATGGTATAAATAGCGTCCGCATCCTTAGTTTAAATAACGGACAAGAAATACCCTCCTCTGGAAATCCTAATATAGAAAATTCTCGGAATCAGAAATATTACTATGTGGCCATTCCCGCCAGTCCTGGAGAATTACCTGATATTGAAAACCGAATTAGGGGTAATATCAGACAAAATATAGGTGTAATGGCAAGAAACCAGCCCCGAGGTTCTCATGTAGCAGTTGGTCCATTCGTCCAGCGATCGCAAGCCGAACAGTGGAATAATTATCTCCTAAATTTGGGCTTTGGGAATGCCAGAGTTTATTACGGAAGGTGAAAAAGTTGGGAGTTAGGAGTTAGGAGTTAGGAGTTAGGAGTTAGGAGTTAGGAGTTAGGAGTTAGGAGTTGGGAGTTGGGAGTTGGGAGTTAGGAGTTAGGAGTTAGGAGTTAGGAGTTGGGAGTTAGGAGTAAAATTAAATTTGTAACTCAGGTCTACTGATGCTAGATAATCGAGAACTGATTTCACAAATAGCAGTCACAGCCCAACAGATGCGGGATATTGAAGGGCGTATTTTTGCCGCAGGGATGCCTGTCGCTGCTTTGATGGAAAAAGTCGCTGGACTGATTGCTACCCGCATTCAGAAAATCATTGCAGAACAAGAAAATCTCCCCGTGTCTTCCTCCCGCATCGGAATTCTCACCGGGCCGGGCCATAATGGGGGGGATGCATTAGTAGTAGCCCGTGAGTTGCACTTTCGCGGTTATCGTGTCTCTATTTATTGTCCTTTCCCCAACCTCAAGGAATTAACTTCGCAACATTTGCAGTACGCTCAAAGTTTGGGCATTCCATGTTATCAATCAATTGAACAGTTGCCATGCGATTTGTTGATTGATGGATTGTTTGGATTTGGTTTAGAAAGAGAAATCAAAGACTCAGTTGCAGCTGCGATTAACCAATTCAATGAATCGTCTAAACCGATTATCAGCATTGATTTGCCTTCTGGGTTGCATACAGATACTGGTGAGGTATTGGGAACTGCGATTCGTGCTACACACACTCTGTGCTTGGGTTTGTGGAAACTAGGTTTATTGCAAGACCAAGCTTTAGATTATGTTGGCAAAGCTGAATTAATCGATTTTGATATTCCACTCGCTGATGTAGAAGCGGTGCTGGGAACTTCACCCAGTATTAAACGCATCACTTCTCATACTGCACTCTCTACTCTGCCTCTACCCCGTCCACCTGTTACACATAAGTATAAAGAAGGACATTTATTACTGATTTGCGGTTCGCGTCGTTATGCGGGAGGGGCGATTTTAACTGCTTTAGGTGCTCGCGCTAGTGGTGTGGGGATGCTTTCAATTGCCGTCCCAGAATCTCTGAAACCGCTTTTGGTGTCACATCTGCCAGAAGCTTTGATTATCGGTTGTCCTGAGACTGAATCGGGAGCGATCGCCCAATTACAATTACCACCAAAAACAGACCTCAGTTCATTTAATGCGATCGCGGCAGGTCCCGGTTTGACAACTGAGGCCAGCCCAATTGTCAATGAAGTATTATCCAGCACTGATATTCTTTTATTAGATGCTGATGCTTTAAATATATTGGCAGAAATGGGAACTATCCCAAGGTTGCAAAAAAGACAAGCAATAACAGTACTTACACCACACACAGGCGAATTTAAGCGGTTATTTCCTGATGTTGCAGATCCAATGAAAGACAGAATCAAAGCAGTCCGGGAAGCATCAGCGCAAAGTGGGGCAGTGGTATTGTTGAAAGGAGCCAGGACAGCGATCGCCAATCAAGGTACAATCTGGATTAATCCTGAAAGTACGCCAGCTTTAGCGCGTGGTGGTAGTGGCGATGTGTTGACTGGGTTAATGGGTGGATTGTTAGCGCAAGCTGCTTTACGACAAATTCCAGTAGAAGAAATAGTTGCAACTGCTGCTTGGTGGCATTCTCAAGCTGGTATAATAGCCGCCCAAGAGCGTACAGAATTGGGTGTAGATGCGTTTACTTTGACACAATATTTAATGAAAGTCTTGCGATCGCATTTGAATCCACATATATAAACCTCCTCCTTCTTCCTTCTTCCTTCTTCCTTCTTCCTTCTTCATTCAGGTACAACCAGACCAACTGGGTCGAGGGAGGCTGAGAAGACAAAATATATCACTCCACCTCCTAAGATAAGCAAAGCGAGACTGAACAGGATTATCCAACGATCTGGCGGTTCATAGGTATCTTCATCAATATTATCCCGAACAGCGAAATAGTGCTGGGTGGTGAGTAATACTGTCATTAAACCAATCAGAGCAAAAAGTAAGCCCAACCTCCAACTCAGACCAAGATGGGGTGACATAGGTGGGTGCAAATAGCGGAGACGGACGATTACAACCCCAAAACCCATCAGAGCGATCGCAGTTCGCATCCATGCTAAATAAGTGCGTTCGTTTGCCAAGTGATCCCGCACTCGTGACGTTTTTGCTTGGGGGAAATTCAGTTTAAGGCGATGATTAGATATCAGAACCTGACTTTTTGGAAAAGTCGGGGTTTGTAACTGGTTCTAGTTGCATATTTAGAAGAGATTCATGAGTCTTCATCAAACAATGTATCCAAATCCCGATATCCACTAACAACACGAGCAATTTCAATTCCTTCTTCAACTTGTTGATAGAAAATTAGATAATCATCTACGGGAAAACTACGCAAAATGGGTGAAAGTTCATCTCGCTTGCGTCCCATCTTGGGAAAATTGGCCAGTATCTCAAACTTTTGAGCCATAGCATCCAAAAACTTGTTCGCTGTATCTGGATTTTTCGCAAACAGATAATCGTGAATTTCCTGCAAATCTTGCGCTGCTTGAGGCGATACAAAGTAGATACCCATTAATATACTACGCCTGTGCTTTTCTCATAGCTTGGTTCTTTTGACGTAGTTTTTCAATTACTTCTCTACCGTCAAGCCGTTCCCCACGTTCGAGCTGCTCTACCCCAACCATAATTTCTCGTTTCAATTCCTCAAACCTACCCTTATAAATATTCTCCCTTTCCTCCAGCAGTTTAATACCCGCAATAATGACTTCCTCAGTCGAAGCATACTTACCGCTTGCAACTTGACTTTGGATAAATTCCTCTAATTCAATAGTCAAGGAAATACTCATAAACAATATTTACCCTAGTACTTTCTATATTCTCATTATAGAGACGGATATCGGATTAGAACTTCTGGGATGAATCCAGGTCCAATTCCTTGTATTTTATGCGACCCTGCTTTGCCACCAGAAATTACTGGACTACTGGCAGGTTCAACAGCGATCGCCTGAAAACTAGGCTTGCGATTTTTCAGCACTTGAGCAACTCCCGTCAGGGTGCCACCAGTGCCGACCCCAGCAATGACCATATCTACAGTTCCATCAGTATCTGCCCAAATTTCTTCTGCGGTGGTTAGTGCGTGAATTTGCGGATTAGCTAAGTTGCGAAACTGCTGCAACATAAAAGCATGGGGAGTGCTGGCAACAATTTCTTCAGCAAGAGCGATCGCTCCTGCCATCCCCAATGCTCCAGTCGTTAGTTCCAGTTTAGCTCCATAAGCTTTGAGCATTGTTTGTCTTTCTTGGCTCATGGTATCCGGCATGGTCAAAATCAATTATTATCTTTCAACTTGAAGTAATCGTCCCATGCTATTTCATATTTGTTGGGAGTAAAGCTGAATCATCAGTTGAGTCTCATTATCAGATGTGCGATACGGCTTTAGCCGTTGCCAAGGGCATCGTACTTTCCAAGCCAAACTCTACAGCATCAAGCAATCGCCTCATGAATTTGTCTTCCAAGTACTTACTCTACTAATAAAGTTACGGAAGTTTTTAAACACCCGTAGTCTCTGCAATGAAACCACCCTGAACTGGCAGGAAGCGTTTGACTACAGTAGGTCTGTATTTGGTGAAGATACTGTTTTATATGCCTGCTGAGGGTGATTTAGTTGTTCGGGGTATCGCAGTTCTATTAATCCCCGGTCTAACATAAGGCTTAAATAGTGGTTCCTAATGCTGTCCGGTTTACGGTTGAGTAAGTCAGCTAATGTTCGGAGCTTAATTCGTAATGTTCGGAGCTTGGTTCGTAATGTTCGGAGCTTGGGAGCAACGCAACTAAATCCGATTGTTGTTGGTTGACTAAAGCGTAGTACGTCCCACGACCGCGACCAGAGCGTTCTAACCAACCATTATTTACCAACTGCTTGAGGCACTCCCCTATGTCTCTGGGATGTTCCCGTCTGTAACACTGAATATCAGTGTTACAAATATCTCCAAATTGATGCGCTAGTACCAAGATAATGCAATCTAGCTCTGTTAGTTCACAATAGTCATCCCCTACAATCTCCCTTAATTCTTTCTCGACATTTTCGGGAATTAGGCTCACCATTGGTAATGTCACTGATGTCATTTCTAAATCTAATTCTTCTGATACTAGGGGGTAAAACCATTGCTGCTCTTTCCAAGCGCGAAGAATTTTCCCAAAACCTGAGCCTGCCTTCTCACCTAAACCAAGCATTTGAAACATCTTTTGCAGGTTAGGGTTCCGAGGATCGCTAATACCACCATCATAAAGTTGTTGATCTGTTAACAGTGACAAATAAGTAGTTAATGTACAGCAACTATACCAAATGATGGGTGATCAGGGATTTGAACCCGGAACCAATAGATTAAGAGTCTACTGCTCTACCGTTGAGCTAATCACCCACAACAAACGTCATCATAACAGACTTCTAGTGCAGCCGCTAGCCCAAAAAAGCAAATTTCCATTTAAGTGATTTCTCGTTCATCTGCTCTTATCGGCAATTCTACGGTGAAGGTAGTATTATTATCACCACTATCAACCTTAATAGTGGCACCCAAGTGTTTCACTAGTTTCTTGACTAATGCCAGTCCCAATCCAGTACCACCGTGTTTCCAAGGGTCATTGTTGGGAATACGATAAAATGGGTCGAAAATCAGCGGTATTTGATCGGAACTAATTTCAACTCCAGAATTACTGACACTGATGAATAACTGATTTTGAGTTGCTCCCGCAGAAATTGCAATCGACTCGCCTTTTGGAGTATATTTGCAGGCATTGCTTAACAGTTCGATTAAGATGCGCTCTAAATCGCCGATATCTGTCTCGAAAGGTGGAATGTCCAAGGGCACTGTTAACTTTAGTTGTTGTTGCTGGCTGTCGATACGTTCTCGAAAAGGTTCTACAATAGCAGGTATCCAGTCTTCCAAATAAATTGTCTCTAAAATCAGAGGCTTGGTTTCTGCATCTAAATATGTCAGGGAAAGTAAATCATTAATCAACTTACCCTCTCGTCGGCACTCCTCATGGAGAATCTGAAACAGTGGAGTAACTTGGGATAGTTCTTGATTCAATGCACCCGGTTGTGTAATTATAAATTCTAGAGTTTCTGCTGCCAATTGAATGCTGGTTATAGGCGTGCGCAACTCGTGGGAGAGAGTTTTGAGAAAGTCGTTTTTCAGATGTTCGAGTTTTTCGAGTTCTCTTACCTGGGCTTGAGATGCTTCATAAAGTCGAGCTTGGCGAATCGCGATCGCGCATTCATTTGCCACCTGCTCCACCAATCGAGTCTCGAATTCATCAAAAGCCAGTTCTTTCGATCTGATCAGCCAGAGATTGCCAATAATTCCGCGATCGTCGAATATTGGATAGGCTAGCCGCGTCACTAAAGGCGAATTGGGATTCCACCTTGGCTCAATTTCCCCAAATTGCAAAGATTGTTTTTGCAACAATGGCTCATAAATTTCTGGATAGTCAGCAACAATTCTTGTCAATCCCTGGCATAAGGCTGTCTTTTCACTATATTCATAGGCAAAAGTGGCGCTTGTCTGGCAAGAACTATAAAGTTCGATTTTACACTGTTCAACCTTCAGTAATCGCGCTAATTCTTGAGTAGCTGTTTGCAAGACCTGGGTTACATCGAGACTGTCGCGAATCTTTTCTGTAATGTATCGTACCAGTGCTTCAAAATCGAGGGCTTGTTGCAACTCCGCTGTTCGCTGCTTGACCACAGACTCTAAATGCAGATTCAGATGCTGTACCACTTGATGAAGTTCTGCCTGTTCGACAGCAATTCCCACTTGGCTTGCCAGTTGCTTGAGTAAATCAATTTCTGTTTGGTACCATTGACGCGGTTGCTGGCAATGTTGAGCAATCAACAACCCCCACAACTTGTCTTCTGAGACAATGGGGACAACTAGATTTGCTTTGACTTGAAATGAGGCAAGAAAATCGATATGACACGGATGCAATCCGGCATTATAAACATCTTCTACGACTTGAATATGACCCCGCCGATAGCGTTCAACGTGTTTTTCATCAAAACAAGGGTCTCTGATATTTGTACCCAGCACAGAAATCCAAGTACTGATGACAGATTCTACAACTATATCCCCGCTCCAATCTTCACAAAAGCGATAAATCAATACTCTATCTGTAGCCAAAAATTGCCGTACTTCTGTGACTGTGCGATTGAGAATTGTCTGTAAATCCAGAGACTGCCGAATTCTTTGGGCGATCGCTCCTAATATTTGCTCTCGTTGTGCCTGTTGTCGTAGGACTTCCTCTGTTTGCTTGGCAATAGTAATATTGGTACTGGTGCCAATTAATCGAAAAATCCTGGAGTTATCATCCCGTATCGGTGCTAAAGTCGTAATCCACCAAGCGGCAATCCCTTGAAACTGCAAACATTCCTCATAAGATATCTTTCTGCCAAAGCGCACGCAGTTTGTAAAATGCTGACGCACGCTTGCAGCATCTTCTTTGGAAAGAATTTCCTCTGGCGTTTTTCCCTTTAAATCCTCCAAGCGAATACCCGTCCAGCGCTCATAAGTAGGATTGAGCCATGCATACCGAAAATTACCATCTGCCAAAACATCTACCACAAAGATAGATGCCTCCACGGCATCGTATATGCTTTTTAGTAAATGGTAATCATTCAACTCCTCATCTACCTCTCCACCTAAAACTGGATGAGGAAGTGGCGATGGCAACTCCGCAGCTGATTCAGATTGATTGATTTTCATGCTAGAGTCCTTGTCTGATATTACCAGACTCCACTAAGCGACTTCTAATAGAATTGTCCGTAAAATATTGCTCAGAATAGTTAGCAGTTTATAGTGAGGGCTTTAATCCTCTAGCTTTAATTTAAATGGGGACTTTACTCCTCACTACGAACATAATATAAGTTGTTATGGTTACATAGCCGCATATTACAACCGTATCTACCACTACTCTTGATTAAAAAACTCAAATAACTCATTAGTTTAAGCTGAACAGACCCTGATAGTAAGCTTTTCTTCATCATTTCTTTAGATTCTTACATGGATTTAATCAAAGCCAATCATTCTGCGAAGAAAAGCCACAATTCTTAAAATTGGGGAAAGGGGGAATCAATTACCCATCAGTAGTGCCACGATTTTGCCCCCTGCCCCAATTCAAAGTACCCCAGAATTGGGGAGCCACTGCGTTTCTTGGCTCTGCCGACTTGTAGCATGTGGCGTGGATTTAGGGGGCTTGCCTTCACTCAGCACTCAGTACTGTTTGCTGAACCACTAATGAAGGCAAATTGGGATTTTGATGTCAAATGCTGTACCTTTTCCCGGCTCTGAGGTACATTCCAAAACGCCTTGATGATTTTGCACAACTATTTGATAGCTAATAGATAATCCTAACCCAGTGCCCTTACCAACGGGTTTTGTGGTGAAGAAGGGGTCAAAAATTCGCTGTTGTACCTCTGGTGTCATCCCACAACCGTTGTCACTAATCCGAATTCTAATATAACAAGGATCAATTTTTTCAGTATTAATACTTACTTTAAAAGTTTTAGTTATACTTTGACTGAAGGCGAACTCTTTGATCGCATCAATCGCATTGCCAAGGATATTAAGGAATACTTGATTAAGCTTGCTTGGATAACATTCCACATTAGGTAAATCGCCATACTCTTTGATAATTTTAATTTCCGGATAGCGATTATTAAACTTGAGTCGATGCTGTAGAATTAATAAAGTGTTGTCAATACCTTCATGAAGATTAACAGACTTCATCTGGGCTTCGTCAAGGCGCGAGAAATTTCTCAAAGATAGGACTATCTGGCTGATACGCCCTGCTCCTACCTGCATTGATGCTAAAAGTTTAGGCAGATCCGCGCTCGTAAATTCTAAATCAGCATCTTGCGATCGCCTGAGAATTTCTGCTGCTGGTTTGGGATAATGTTCTTGATACAAGCGCAGGATATCCAACAAGTCTTGGATGTACATATTGGCGTACACCAAATTACCAGCGATAAAGCTGATGGGGTTGTTGATTTCGTGAGCAACACCAGCCACCATATTCCCAAGTGAAGACATTTTTTCACTTTGAACCAGTTGTGCCTGGGCTTTTTTAAGTTTCTCTAAGGCTTGTTGTAAATCTTGGCTGCGGGTTTCAGCGATTTCTTGAGCTTCCGAACGCTCAATAACTTTCACTAACAACTGCTTATTTGCTTCCTTTAAAGCCTTTGTCCGTTCCTCCACTCGAATTTCTAGTTCTTCTTTAGCCTGGACTAGTTCATCTTCAGCTTGCTTGCGTTTGGTGATGTCCATTAACAAGCCATCCCAAAGAATTCCATTGTCCAGCTTTTCCGGACGAGAAGCGCCAGAAATCCACTTTATTTTTCCACTGGGAGTAATAAAGCGTCCTTCCCATATCCAAGGTTGTAAAGTTGTGGCTGAGTTAGTCACCGATTCTTGAAAACTTTGGCGATCGCCTGGATGAATTTGGGCAATTAGCAAGTCGGCATTTTGTTGTACTTCAAGAGGGTGAAGTTCAAACAGTTCCCAACAATAAGAACTAATATAAGGAAAAACTGCTTCCCCATCGGCACGTAGCAAAAATTGATAAATTAATCCCGGTACGTTGGCTGTGAGTTTGTGAAATCTGGCTTCGCTTTGTCGAAACGCAACACGAGCTAACTGACGTTGATTGGCTTCCAACACCAAAGTTACTAAATCAGCGATCGAACCGGCAAAATGTTGTTCTTCTAAACTCCACTGCCGGGAGGTTCCAATATGCTCGTGACAGACTACACCCACCATCTGACCTTCCAGCCAAATTGGTGCATCTAACATTGATGTCACACCCAAAGCAGGAAGATATTCTGAGGCAAATTCTTTAGTACGCAAATCGGTATAAGCATCATTGACGGCGATCGTCCGCTGTTGTTCTAAAGCTTTGAAGTATTCGGGATAGCTGACTGCCGCAATTTCGATACCGGATGTGTGGCGGTTGGCGGTTTTCTCGTAGAGATTTATGCAGTGAATTTTGGAGTGGTTTCCACTATTTTCCGCTTGCATCGGAGTTTGAGGTGGGGTTCTAGTTATTTTTGCAAGATGTTCGCTATATAACCAGATACTGACTCGTTCTAAGCCAAAGGTATCGGCAGCAACTTCTGTAATTTCATCTAAAGCTGTATTCAAATTGCCTTGAGCTAGACTCTTGCTTCTCGCTAGCGCTAACAGCACATTATTTTGTTTTTCCAGACAATTTTGGCTGCGAGTCAGATTAATTTCGGCTTGTTTGCCCTCTGTAATATCACTGAGAGTACAAATAATCTGAACATTCTCATCTGAATAAAATTGAGTATTTACCAGCAACCAGATACATTCTCCAGTTTTGGGATGAGACACACCCAAAACCAGATTTTCTTGAGGCTGTTGCAGCACTTTTGTGTCAGTAAAGGCTGTACCATCTGCTTGGAAAACTTGCCAACCATTACCAAAAGCAGTTGTTCCCAATAATTCTTGTTCTTTACAAGAAAGCAACCGTTCCGCCAAAGCGTTGCAGAAAAGAATTTCTGACTCACACCCTAATAGCAGTACTCCCACTGGTATTTGGTGGAGCCAATTAGGGGGGGGAAGACGTGGAGAGCTTGGGAAGCTGTGACGCAAATAAATTTTCGATCTGTCTGCGTGTCCCCTTGACGACCTGTCTGCGTTGAACGTATACTTGGTATACCAAGAAACTACAGTTTTCAAGCAGAATTCCGTAATTAATTGCAGTTTGTTAGTGCTAATTGTTGCCATATTTATGGGTTTAATAAACTGCTGTTAAATGCTGCAACAGTTTTGCAAAACCAAATCCTATAGTGATAGAACGTCATAAATTTGAGATGTTCCCCTCAGTACAGGCTTATGGTAGTACTTTTGTCTTTACTCACTTTTAGAGTAATCAGTTAAGACTGTTCGCTGACTAAAAGGAAGTGCAACACCGTATAAAACTACAGTTGCTCATACCCAGCTTACGGAGTTAAATGTGGATAAGTTATTTTTTTAACAATATATAAATCTTTCCTATCTGAAAAGCCCCCTAAATCCACGCCATATGTTACAAGTAGGCAGAGCCAAGAAACGCAGTGGCTCGCCAATTCTGTTCTACTTTGAATTTGAATTTTCTTCTCCCCCAGAATTGCAGGGCTGATTCACTGCACTAGTTGTTCAATTAGATTAGCACCCATAATTTTTCTCCCCTCAACACTTGCAATGTTACCACTTTTAGGGAATGAATCAGCCCTGATCGGTTGACGGGGGATGGTATTCGCAAGATTGTGGTGGAGATTGCCGAGAATGCTGGGATTTCTAAAACTATTAGTCCCCATAGAATCATGCATTCATCGGTAACGGCGGCACTCGATGCGAGTGAGGGGGATGTACGCAGCGTGCAAAAGTTGAGCCGCCACGCGAGTTTGAATACTTTGATGATTTATGACGATAACAGAACCAAGGCGCAGGGAAAAATTACGGCGCTGTTGGAAGATTTGGTGTGAAGTTTTACAACTCAAGCGCTGGAATCGCGTGAAGACGCTAAAATCTACAGCAGTTGATGAGGGTTAAGTTGATGAGTCCATCACTTCAAAAAATTTTAATCGAGATTGAGCAACTGACTCCAGAAGAGCAATTAACGGTGATGGGGTATTTAGTGGATCGGGTGAAGAAGCACGTCACTCAATTGCAGCCACAACGAAAGTGGAGCGATAGATATGATGGTTAATCCAAATTGTTGCTGGTATCAGTCTGAAGGGAATCAAACCTCGCGTGTGGGATAAAAACTCTCCTTATTATCTTCCACAATTGCGAGCAGTTATGGTTTCCTACGCCGAATTTCATCAAAGACCCGTGCTTCGACGTAAAGTTATGGAGCAAGGTCTTAGAGAATATCTTGGCATCCCGGAAGAAGTAAAGCTTTACCTTGACAATGGAGCGTTCTACTTTATTAGTCGTGGTGGGGAAATAGCAACAAACGACTATGAAGAATCTGTTCAAGGTGCTAAACCTGACTGGTGCCCAATTCCTCAAGCTTAATCCGATAGAGGAAATATTATGCTTTGAAAATAGAATGTCCAAAAAGAACAGGATCTAAGATACCTCACAAAAAGCCGGAGAATATATGCTTCATATATTTTTTCGAGTTTATGCTATTTTCAAAAATTGACAAACTCCTTCGTCTTGTGGAATGAATCAGCCCTGCCCAGAATTGGGGGCAGGGGGGCAAAATCGTCGCACCCATCAAAGATAATCTGAAAGCTAAATCGATAAATGGATTTGGGAGCCAAGAGGAGTTTTGTTCACTTCAATCCGGGCTTGGAAGGCTTCTTTGAGGTGTGGCATATGGGTGACAGTGAGGATACAAGCGAAGTCGGGAGCGATCGCATTAATGGCGGCAATCAGGCGATCGCATCCTTCGGCATCTTGGGTACCAAAGCCTTCATCGACAATTAACAACTGCAATGCCGCTCCGGCTCGTTGTGCGAGTAATTTCGCCAAAGCCAAGCGAATGGAAAAGTTGATTCTAAAGGCTTCTCCACCAGAATAAGTTTCATAAGCTCGGGTACCTCTGGTGTCGGCAATCAATATATCTAACGTATCTATCAGCTTGGCATTCTTCTTACTTGACTTAGCACTTTTTCCCGCTCTTTGGGTGACAAATTGTACGTGCAGTTGATTGCCGCTCAACCGCGAAAGTAGTTGATTTGTCTCGGCTTCCAGTTGCGGTAACACATTCTCAATCATCAGTGTTTGGATGCCATTTTTACCAAACGCCTGCGCTAATTCCTGATAAACTCGGTGTTCTCGCTTGACTGAGTGCAATTGCAGTTGTTGTTCCTCGTACTGAACTTGCATTGTTTCGAGTTGGTGCGTCAGTTGTGCCAAACGCCCTAACTGGGAAATTTGTTCGTCTAGCTGGCGGCGGCGAACTGCCAATTGCTGCTCTAAAGTTTGAATTTGGGTAATGGGGTTTGCTGTTTGTTGTAGTTGCTCAACGATGCTTTCGATTTGACTGGAGAGTCTTTGCCGTTCAGATATCCTTGCTTGCAAGGATATCTCTAATTCTTGCGATCGCGTTTTGAGTTGGGGATACTGTTGCTGTGCTGAAACTAGCTGTTGAGAGCGTAACTGCCAAGATTGAGCAAGTCTGACACCACTACGAAGGTTGTTGTGTTGCTGCGTATCGTAGCCAATTTCGGCAATCTGACGATTCAGTACCGCAATTTCTTGGGCACACTCAGAATCAGTTTCTTCTAGCTTAATTGCGGTTTGTAATTGGGTGAGATGCGAGATTAAATCAGGTTTTCTGGCGATTATCTGCGCTTGCCGCTTACTGGCATCTTTAATTTGCTGGAGTTTAATTTCTGCCCAACGCCATCGCTCAACTTCACTGCGAGCCAAGGCATGATCCCGTTCATTGTAATTGAGTTCTTGTAAAGATTGCTCCATAGAAAGCAATTGGGCTTGTTTATCTTTGCCGTAATCACCAAGTTCCAATCTTTGCTCTAATTCCTCTTTTTCGGTGATAATCTCTTCTAACTGCAGCGTAACATCACTTGTTGCCTGCAATTGTGCGGCTAACTGTCCCCTTTGTTCGCGTAGGCTATCGTAAGGATTCAATTTTTGCGATATTTCGCGATATTCCTGCCGCAGTATCTGAATTTCTCGATCTGAAACAGCCATTTGCTCTCGAACTACCCAAAATTGTCCTTGAGTATCCTTATATTCCGCATCAGTTTTTTGCACCACCCGATTCCAGTGATGTTCATCCAAAGGACGCTCGCACAATGGACAAAGAGCATCGGGATTCTTTAAAAGAAGTAATTTTTGCTCTAATTCTCCCAACAATCTTTCAAACTCTCGTTGTTGAGCTTGCAACCGTTCAATAAAATGCCGCCTTTCCTGCCCCTTTTCCTGAACTCGTTGCAAATAGACTCGATCTTTATCCATCTCCTCAATTTGTGTTGCCACATCCATTACCGCTTGTTGCAGTTGCGGTTGTCGAACTGAGGCACGTTGCAATTGATTCTGTGTCGATTGTAATTGCTCCAGTCTTGCAACTAAACCAGCATGAACTTTATCCAATTGACTTTGCAAACTTGCCCGTTGTTGCAATAAAGGACTCACCTGCATTTGCAACTCATCTAAATGTACAACTCGCTGACGGGCGATATTCAGTTGCGCTAAAGCGGCTTCTACCTCACCCGACTTGCCCAGAGTTTGCTGAATTTCTCGCTCTTGTTGTTCCAGTGCTTGCAATTGAGCTTCTGCTTGTTGCTGTTGGCGTTCAATTTCATTAATTTGTTTCGCCAACTGTTGCTGCTTTTGTTGACGATATTGTTGAGCACGGGTGAATTCTTGGAACTTGGCTGTAAAAGCTTCTTCTTGAGATTGGAGATTTTGGTATTGAGCGAATCCAGCTTTTATCTCGGTTTCTTGACCTAATATCTTTTCGATATCCGATAGCTGAACTTGAATTACTGCCTGTTCTTGTTGGAGGCGATCGCAGTCTTGGGTCAGATTTTGATACTGCTGCCGAACAAAGCTCAGTTGTTCTTCCCAATTTTTTCGCTGGTGGTGAACAACCTGCAAACTTTGTAACTGAATATTCTCAAAAGCTTGTAGTTGTTGCAGTTGATTGTGTTCTGTCTCTAACTTTGCTCGTTGTGTCTCAGTTGCTTCCCGTTGCTGGAGTTGAGTTTTCATCAATACCAAAGAACGCTCTAATTCCTCAGCTCTGGCTTTAAATTGACGTGACGACTCTTTTGCCCGTTCTTCCAACTCATCATATTGATTCAGCTTCAATAATTCCGCTAAAATTTCCTTCCGTTCTGTAGGACGCTTTAACATAAATTCATCAGCACGACCTTGACGCAAATAGGCAGAGTTGATGAAAGTATCGTAATCGAGCTTAATGTGTTCCAAAATTAAATCTTGAGTCGCCCTTACCCCTTTGCCAGTCAGCGCTCTAAACCCATTTGGTGTCTCTACCTGAAATTCCAAAACGCTACTACCACTGCGTTGGCGAGTGCGAATCACTCGATAAATATCCTGGTTAGTTTTGAAAGTGAAATCAACTCGGACTTCTTTCGAGCCAGCATGAATCACATCATCTTCAGATGCGGCTCTACTTTCACCCCAAACAGCCCAAGTGATAGCTTCCAGTAAAGACGATTTACCAGCGCCATTAGAACCAGAAATACAAGCCGTATGCAAACCGCGAAAATCTAATGTTGCATCCCGGTAACTGAGAAAGTTTTTGAGAGTAAGTTGTATGGGAATCATCCAGGCTTCTGTGCCACACCTTCTTTTAAGAGATAGCAGTACATATGCTCTTTTTGTTAGTTTACCTAGATAAAATTCAGGTTCCTAGTCTTTAGTGCTGCAATTTTACAATTCTTTACAATATTAGGGATTAGTTTTTTTTTAAAGTGAGTAATTGTATATGCGTTCATCGGAGAAAAATAAAAGTTTCCTGGGGTTTATTCCTTTGGTTTACCCTTTCCCCGTGTTTCTTACTTCCGAAGCACTACAACATTCAATAAACTAAAAAGTTTTTCTAAGGCTGACAAGTCAGTTCGCCAAGAAATAATTACGTAAGATGCGTATAATTCGGCACTGACTTTTGGAAATAGTTCTCATCACTTGAGATAGCTCAGAAATAAATTTCGGGCTGAAAGCTAAATTTTGCGGTCATCTTACTAAATAAGCCTTTTAACCCGTTTTAACGGGTTTAAGCTTTCAGCCCGAAATTTATTTCAGGGCAGGTAAGCGACGCAAAACCGAGGTTTAAAGCCCTTTGAATTTAACCCCCCACGATATTCACCAGCAGTATTCGGCAATAAGTTTCCTTTGGCAATAGAATTCAACCCTATTTCTCAAAACAAAACCTACAATATATATGGAAGCTTGCAATAAATCTATTCCATCTATAAATTGGCATATCTCTGCGGAGATAGATGGTTGAAAAAACTTTTTGGGAACAATTTTTTAATCTTGGCGTCATCTTAGAGCCTAATCGTATATATAAGATGACACATTAACAGTGTAATAAATCTTTAGGAACATTTGCAAAAGACTACCGTCCTCAAAGCACTTTTTCTTCCGAAATACGCCTGATGACAGGTTTGAAATTTTTCAGAAACAAACTCAGTAACACCACGTCATTTCATACAACAAGGAAACAAAGGAAACCCATATGACTCGCCTTTATCGTTGGAAATCCGGAGCGGCTGCACTCATGTCAATGGCAATTACAACAGGTGCAATTGCTCCAATGTTTGCTCCTGTACCTGCGTCTGCACAACTTTTGCGCGGAACAGGTTCTAGAGATGTTTCAATTCCTGCGGGAGTGAGAATTCCCCTAACTTATAATAAAGATAAAGTTGTTGTTGCTCCTGACGAGAAAACATCCTTAACACTGACCGTTGCCAGAGATATTGTAGACAGAAACAGAAACCTTTTAATTCCTGCCGGAACTGAAGTTGTTGGGCAGTTGGTACCCGCAAATAGAAACGGTCAAAAAGGTTCTCAGTTTATAGCTAACGAATTGCGTTTTGCGAACGGTCAACGTGTCTCTGTTGATGGAACTTCTCAGGTGGTTACCACAAAAGAAACCATCAAAAAAGGAGCTAGTACAGGCACGGTTCTACAAGATGCTGCGATTGGTGCTGGTGCTGCCACTCTGATTGCGTTGGTAACAGGTAACAAAAGAGCCGAACTCGGAACAATTTTAGGTGGTGGTGGTGTGGGCGCTTTAGCTAGCATCTTGTTGCGTAAGAAAGAAGCTGAAGTTATTGTCATTGACCCACAACAGGATTTAAATATCACCCTGCGTTCTAACTTGATTCTTTCCCGCAACAACGACAATTACAACAATAACTACAACAACGGCAACTATAACCGCTACTAAACTCAACTTCATTTAAGTTGTGACCTTAATTAATTCAACTTAGCGATCGCCTCCTGAAACTATAGTGGGCGATCGTTTTTTTTAGCTGTTATATCAAGTCCCCTTAAATGAAATACAGGCTAATTGAGCGGATATCATATTATTTGTTAATTGTCATTAGTATCTTCGCCCATTTCCATCATTAATTTATTTTGAAATTCCAGCAACTTATCTTCTCAGAGTTGCGTCCCACTGTTAGGGTCAAGCTGTCTAAAAAAGATAAGAATGACTATCAATATTTGATAGTTATCAACCAAAAATTTTTTTTTACCAAAACTAGATTTATCTTGGAACTTTTAATACCAAGTATTGTCTAGATATATAACAGAAGAAAAAACAAAAACATTGTTGGAGAGAGTGAATATTATGTTTAATTCATATCGTTTAAAATCTGGTTTGGCTGCCTTCATGTCTTTGGGCGTAACAGCAACTACTATTGCACCGATACTTGCACCCGCACCATCTTTTGCTCAAACAACTTTTACTGATGTTCAATCCAACTATTGGGCATCACAATTTATACAACAACTATCTCAACGTGGTGTAATTGCCGGATTTCCTGATGGTTCATTCCGACCAGAAGAAGCAGTAACCCGTGCCCAATTTGCGGCGATGATTAACAAAGCCTTTCAAAAATCACCGCAACGCCAAGGCATTAGATTTGCTGACGTACCAAGCAACTACTGGGCTTCGAGTGCCATTCAACAAGCTTATACCATCGGTTTCTTGTCTGGATATCCCGGCAACCGTTTCGAGCCGAACCAAGCCATTCCCCGCCAACAGGTTTTAGTTTCTCTCGCTAACGGTTTAGAATATTCTGCAAGCGGTAACACCGAAAGCACTCTACAAAACTTCAGCGACTCCGCTAGCATTGCAGGTTATGCTCGTGGACCCGTCGCCGCCGCAACTGAGAAGCAAATTGTGGTAAACTACCCCAATCTGAAGTTCCTCAGACCAGAGGCAACCGCAACACGGGCACAAGTTGCAGCTTTTATCTATCAAGCATTAGTTAGTTCCAATCAAGCCTCAGCTATTAATTCACCCTACATCGTAGCTATTGGCGAACCCACTCCCCCACCAATCGCATCTGTAACAATTCCTCAAGGGACTACAATTCCTGTGAAGTATGACAAGGCAGAAAAAATTCTTGTCACCAAAGATGAAACCGCACCTTTGACCTTGACAGTTGCACAAAACGTAGTTACAGACAGAGGAAATATTGTAATTCCTGCTGGCAGTCAAGTTGTCGGTAAACTCAAACCAGCAAAAGGTGGTTCTCAATTCGTAGCAGAAAAACTCGTTTTGCCCTCAGGTCAAGAGTATCAAATCAGTGCTACTTCTAACGTGATTACCAAAATTGAAACCGTCAAACAAGGTTCTCGTGCAGCTTCAGTAGTCAAGAATGCCGCTTTAGGAGCAGCAGCAGCAGCAGCAGTATCTGTAGTCACCGGCGATCGCGCAATAGCCACAGAAGAAGTTTTGGGTGGTGCTGGTATCGGTGGTTTGATTGGTCTGTTCTTTGGTAAGAAGAGTGTGGATTTGATTGTCGTTGACCCTGGTAGCGACTTGGAAATGACTGTTAACCAAAATGTACAGATTTCACTCAAATAGTCAGTCATGAAGAGTTAGGAGTTATGACTCCTAACTTTTTTGGGACGACTATTCAGTTAAGTCTGTTTAATGATTTTGATAGGGGATGGTAGAGAGTCGAAAACTAAGACCTTAACGGTAATCCGTTAAGGTCTTAATAGTTCAATCCTTATTTACCATAAACACAGCCTTTGGAAGCTTTCTTACGTTTTTGCTGTGTCCATGCAGCGCCAAGCATAATGAAACCGAAGAGTGAACCTAGAGTTGTCGAGGCTTCTGGAACAGAATAAACTTGCGTGTCATTCACTTTTGCTTGTACTAAAGTTAGACGGGTTGGCTGATCGAAAATGCGGAAATATTTCCCATTAAAGGTAGTAGAAGCATACTCTTGCGTTCCGCCAAAAGATGAATTTACATAAGTCTTACTTAAATCAAGACTTATGTTACTACTTGATTGAAGGTTAAAAATATCACGATCGCCTAGAGTCGATAAATTTCCATATATATTGAAATAATCCAAAAGATTTCCAGTGTCATTGTCGTATAACTGCAATGCCAATCGCCCGGAAGCATTTGCACTTTCAGTTAATGCATCTTCAATAGAAGTATTAAGGTTGAATAATCCACTGAAATCAAAAGAAAACTCTTTATCTACTTGAAAGCTGTAACCGATAATCCCAGCCAAGCTGTTAGCTGAACCTGTATAGCCATAACCTTGACCTTGACTTTGGCTAAGAGACCAATTAGAAGCAGAGTTATTTGCATCAACGTTAAACTTAGCCTCAGCTTGAGCATTAGCACTCACTTGACCACCTGTGCTAATCGCTGTAGTTACAGTATTAGTCAGGGTGTTAACATCTAACGGGCTGCTACTAAAGTTATTTATGTTGAATCTTGATTCAGAATATGCAATGCTAGCAGCCTGACTCGGTGAAGTTACCAAGATTGAAGTAGCGATCGCTGGAGTGACCACGACCAAAAAGCTTTTGAGAATATCCAAGTATTTTTTCATACAATTCTTTACTTGTGGTTTATCAGCTATTTGGTATTTGGCCCTGATATTAAAAATCTTTGTCTTGCGTAATTTTGCTTAATAATATCTCGGAAAGTTGACATAGTGTTAAATGTTCTATCTCAGTATATAGTGTTAAATAATTTATCTCAATATTGTGAACCGTAACTTCACCAGAAGTTCGCGTAATCTTAAAGCTTCGAGCCAATCAGCAACCTGACTTTTCCCGTTAAGTCTTTCTAGAAAGCAGCCAACCCTCACTCTGGTCGTGCAATTTTAACCAGCCTCGCCTAAGTATAACGGCGTTAATAATTAAAGGTTTGTAGTAAGCGGCTCTAGCCCTACTTTGAGGGCTGTTAGGGACGTAGCGCTCACTACGAGCCAACTTCTTTTTTTTTACATTACTTAACGTACTTTGATTTATTCTCGCCGACTTACTTATCTCTTAATTAAAGTTAATTCACATGATGTTTATACTTGGACTGTAAAAATAAGCTTTTGTAAAAATCAACCAAGCTACCGAGATAGTTTTGACTTTATGTGCAATACTAACCTCAGTGTAAATACTACTAAAAATAATAGTGGATATATAAAAACGCGCTTTGATTTTTGAAAAAATATCAGGAACTGTAGGGTGGGGAATGTCAACTACATCCGGGTTTTGGTGGGATACCAGCCTAAGTGTAGTTGTAGTTACATTTCAAAAATAAAATAGTAGCCCTATACTGAGTAACTATGTGCCGTAATAGCGCAAAGACCAATGGGCTATCCCTGACTATAGGGGTTCCTATGAAGTACATATCAAAACCCCAATCCCTCTCCTTACTAAGGCTATCCATTACCCGGATATGAGTTAACATTTGCTTTGACTATTCACTCACGCTTTTTCTAACCCTTATTCGTTCGTCGTTAATTCTCAATAAAAACCTAATTTTAGCGAGAAGATTAAAAGCCAACTTGTCAAGTATGCCTGACACCTCAGTGTCCAAGAAGCCTACAAAACAAGGGTTGTAAGATTGTAAAGAAAGATGTAACTAATGCATAGCCTTACTAAGGAGAGGGGAGATAAAGCACAGCTTTATTAGGGTGAGGTTAACCTGTACCTCACTAGACCAGGGAACGCCATAAGAAAATTTTAATTGGTCAATCTCATCTAGATTAATCACTTGTTCTGTCTTAGAAATTAGGCAATGCAAACAAAGTTATCCCAGGAAGAACTAACTCAAAAACTGAGTAAGATTTTGGGTCAAGAGCTTTCCGAGCAAGAAATACAAGACTACTTGGCTTTAGCAGAAATTGTCGAGCCGTCAGCCACTAAGCAGTTTTGGTCAACCTCAGAAGCTCAAGAAGGAATCTATGTCGTCCTAGCAGGGAAAGTCAGGCTGTTGGATAGAGAAGAGAACTTAATTACGAGCTTGAGTGTAGAGTCATCGTTTGGAGAAGCGAGTCTTTTTCCACGGGAAGATTTTCACCCCTATGCAGCTAGATCTTCAACAAATCTTAAGCTTTTGTATCTCAAACAAGAGATGCTACAAAAATTGATAGACCTCTATCCCACTATTGGAGAGTGCTTGTTACAACGGGCAGAGATATGGGATTTGGTGATGTTATATCGGCAAAACCTACAACTGCAAACTCAGCCATCCGATATACCAGGAATACTTCAAGCGTTATCCGTATTTGAGCGACATAATCTAGGTCCTGGGGAGGAAACATCTCTACCGAAAGATAGCAAGTTTTTGCTGTTGCAAAAAGGAGAACTGCAAGATAGTGAAGGTCGCATCTTAGCACCAGGGAAAATATATCCTCTTCAAAAACCTGGTTGTTGGCAAGTGAGGCAACCAACAGTAGCCTATATTCTCCTCCATGCTAATGTGCAAATAGCCAAACAAAACTGGCAGCAGCTAGGGGAGTTTGTCAAACCCCAAGAGCAAAAAGAGCAAAAGACACAAAAAAACAAATCAAAACCAGAGCGTCTATCTCCAACTAGTAATATAATCCCTTTTCCCCAGAGAGAATCATCACCAAAGCCAAAGCGATCGCAACCTTACTTTCCCAGCCCCAAGGTCAGAGTTGGGCAGATGTGGGTTCGTGCCACAAAAACTTATCCCTTCTATGCCCAACAAAGTGCAGCAGACTGTGGAGCCGCTTGCTTGGTGATGATTGGTCGCTATTGGGGGAAGCAATTTAGCGTCAATAGGCTGCGGGAACAAGCAAATGTCAGTCGCAGTGGAGCTTCGCTCAAAGCATTAGCCGCAGCGGCAGAAAGCTTAGGTTTTACCACTCGACCGATCAAAGCCAGTCTAGATAAATTGGTCGAGCAACCCCTACCGGCGATCGCCCATTGGGAAGGGAAGCATTACATCGTTGTATATAAAATCACGAAGAAACAGGTGATAGTCGGAGATCCAGCCATTGGTCAACGGAGCCTGACTCACGCTCAGTTCAATCAAGGATGGACTGGTTATACATTGCTTGTACAACCCACAGCAATGCTTAAACAAGCTGAAGAAACAGAGACTTCGTTGTGGCAGTTTTTTGAGTTAGTCAGACCTCACTCAAAAGTATTGCTAGAAGTCTTCTTAGCTTCGGTGCTGATTCAGCTATTTGGACTCATCACACCCTTATTCACGCAGTTGTTGTTAGACAAAGTAATTGTGCAAGGTAGCACAATCACTCTGAATGCTGTCGGGTTTGGGTTGCTAATTTTTGGTCTGTTCCGCATCATCGTCAATAGTGTGCGGCAATATTTGCTAGACCACACAGCTAATCGTGTTTCCGTAGCAATGCTCGTTGGTTTTATCAGACATACCTTCAGTTTGCCACTTTCGTTCTTCGAGTCCCGTTATGTGGGGGATATAGTCTCTCGCATCCAAGAAAATCACAAAATTCAGCGTTTTTTAACTGGGGAAGCACTGTCAATTTGCTTGGACTTATTGACAGTGTTTATCTATGTGGGATTGATGTTTTGCTACAACTGGCAGATGGCATTGCTGGTATTATCGATTGTGCCGCCATTTTTCCTGTTGGCATTGTTTTCTACCGGAATTTTACGTCGCCTCTCGCGAGAGATTTTTACGGCAGGGGCAAACGAAAACAGTTATTTGATTCAATCCCTGTCAGGGATTCGTTCTGTCCGTTCAATGGCAATTGAGCAAACAGTACGCTGGCGTTGGGAAGAACTATTAAATAAACTTATCAAAAAAAGTTTTAGATCGCAAATTGTTGCCAATCGTTTGCAAATTATCAGTGCAACAATTGAAACACTCATCAGTACAGGATTACTGTGGTACGGAGCATCATTGGTGATTCAAAACCAACTCACCATTGGGCAATTAATCGCCTTCAATATGTTGCTGGGTAATGTCATCCATCCTTTCCAACGCCTGAGCGTGTTATGGAATCAATTGCAGGAAGTCCTGGTTTCTGCCGAACGTATTAACGACGTGTTAGGCGCAGAACCAGAAGAAAACTTGCTTACTTCACCCCGTCAGAGTTTGAGAAAATTTCGGGGTCAGATTCGCTTTGAGGGTGTTACTTTCCGCTATCACCCAGAAAGCGAGACAAATGTCCTGGAAAATCTCAGCTTTGAAATCCAAAGCGAGCAAAGTGTGGCAGTGGTAGGAAGGAGTGGTTCAGGGAAAACTACCCTATCGAAGTTAATTCTCGGGTTATATCCTCCGACATCCGGCAAAGTGTTGATCGATGGTCACGATGTGACGAGTATTTCACTAAAGTCACTACGTTCTCAAATCGGTCTTGTAGACCAAGATACCTTCTTGTTTGGAGGTACGATTCGGGAAAACCTAAGTATTGCTCATCCAGAAGCCTCTTTAGAAGAGATTATTGAGGCAGCACGTTTAGCAGGAGCAGATGACTTTATTCAGAAATTACCAATGGGTTACGAAACCCCAATTGGTGAAGGTGGTGGAATGTTATCGGGTGGTCAACGTCAACGTCTGGCGATCGCCCGTGCTCTGTTGGGAGATCCTCGATTCCTGATTTTTGATGAAGCTACTAGTAATTTGGATGCAGAGTCAGAGCGTATTATTCAGAACAACCTGAATACTATTCTCAAAAAGCGGAGCAGCTTGATAATAGCTCATCGTCTTTCTACCGTGCGGAATGCTGACCTGATCTTAGTGTTAGACAAAGGTGTGTTGATAGAAAAAGGAACACACGATGAGTTAATTGCCAAAAAAGGTCATTACTACTACCTCAACCAACAACAGCTAGCTCAAACTGCTTGAGCTAATTGTGAGTTGTCATGACCTCGCAACTCTAATACTCCTTAATCTGGAGAAACAACAATGCCACAGCTATCTCAGAATTCATCATCCTTACCAGCCAGAGCAGAGCCAGATGAGTACAAAAAATTTCCAGACAATTCCCAAGAAACCGACGAATCTACTGAAATTGAAATAAATACCTCTAGCCAGAAAACCGATTGGTATTACGCGACTGAAGCACTTATGGATGCTTTACCGCGTCCCTGGACTAGTTCTATGCTGTATTTAATATTTGGTCTTATGGCGCTTGTGGTTCCTTGGACAATGGTTGCCAAGATCGATGAGACAGGTAGTGCGCGGGGTCGTATAGAACCAAAAGGCGCAACACAAGAATTAGACAGTCAAGTTAGTGGCAATGTAGTCGCTGTTAGAGTCAAAGAAGGCGAAAGAGTCAAAGCAGGACAAGTTCTGCTTGAGCTAGAGTCAGAGGTGATGAAAACCGAACTCCAGCAAGCATACTCAAAGCTAGAGGGGTCACGCAATCAGCAAGCCAACTTAGACCTCCTCAAAAATCAATTGCTCCTGGCTGTAAGTACACAGCAACAACAAAATCAAGCCCAACAACTAGCAAAACTTAGTCAATTAGAGCAAGCCCGACAGAACCTGAATGCTCTGAAAACGGCATATAACTTGCAAAAACCGGAAAAAGAGGCAAAAGTTAGCCAGATTCAACAAGCTCTGAATTCTAGCAAAGCAGTTCTTAACTTAGCAAAAGTGCGTCTTCAAGGAGCTAAAGAAAAAATATCGCGCTATCAAACGGCTTATAAAGAGGGAGTTATCTCACAAGACCGTTTCCTGGACGCACAACAGTCGGAGAAAGAAAACTACGAAAATCTTATGCAGGCTCAGTCTCAAATGTCTCAGGCTGAATCTAGTCTTAAAGAACAAGAAAGCAATTATGAAAAGACTATTTATCAAGCTAAGTCTGATATTCAGCAGGCTGAACTCCGTTTACAAGAAGAACAACGCAATTATCAAAGTCTTATACATATAGGCACGCTAGCAGAGATCAAAAATCAAGAACAACTTAAACAAGTACAAACACAAATCAATACTCTACAAGCAGAAATATCTCAAACCAAAAGCCAAATATCGTCCATCAAGATTCAGTTGGGCCAAAGAGTCGTGCGATCGCCTGTTACTGGTGTGATTTTTGAATTACCGATCGCTAAACCAGGTGTCGTAGTTCAACCAGGTGAGAAACTAGCTAAAATTGCACCGGAAAATGCAGCATTAGTACTCAAAGCCCAAATACCAAGCCAACACAGTGGTTTTATCAAAGTTGGCAACCAGGTCAAAATAAAGTTCGATGCCTATCCCTTCCAAGATTATGGAGTTGTCAAAGGGACAGTGAAATGGATTTCACCAGACTCAAAAGAACAGCAAATACCACAAGGCAAGATAGAAACCTACGACTTGGAAATTGTCTTAGAGCATCCCTATATCCTGCAAGGGGATAAAAAGATCGTGTTAACCCCCGGTCAAACAGCGACTGCTGAAGTCCTTGTCCGTCAGCGTCACGTTATTGACTTGTTATTAGACCCATTTAAAAAACTGCAAAAAGGCGGCTTAGACCTTTAGTCAACTATCAATTATCACCAATCAATAGTCATTATGTCAAATCTGTTGACAATTTCTCCTGAAGACATAGTTCACTACATCAAGTTTTCTTGCCAGATTCCAAGTCTAGTAGAAGCTATTGCCACAGAAAAGATTATTGCTCAGTTGGTTCAATCGGCAGGAATTACAGCTACGGAAGAAGAAATTCAGATTGAAAGCGAAAGACTGCGGTTTGAGCAGAGACTCGTTAAAGCAGCGGACACTTGGGAGTGGTTGAAAAGACATCATCTTTCTCTGGATGATTTTGAAACATTAATCCAGACCAACATACTAAGAAGCAAGTTAGCTCATTCCCTATTTGCAGACAAGATTGAACAGTTCTTTTACGAACACCAACTTGATTACATCACTGCTATCACCTATGAAGTCATCTTAGAAGATAGAGATTTAGCTTTGGAACTGTTTTATGCTTTCAAACAAGGCGAAACTAGTTTTCCAGAAATTGCCCATACTTATATTCCCAATTCAGAACTTCGTCGAATGGGAGGATATCAAGGACTTCGACGTCGCAGAGATTTTCGTCCAGAAATTGCTGCTGCAGTATTTGCTGCCAGTCCACCACAGATTCTCAAACCCATTACTACAACCAAAGGAGTGTATTTGATTTGGGTGGAAGAAATTATTCAACCACAATTAGACGAACGGCTGCGCTTTCAGATACAGCAAGAATTATTTTCAGGCTGGTTAAAGCAACAAGTTGAGCAATTCAAAATAGTGGTTAATTTAGATTCAACAGAACAATTACAGTCTTCCCAAGACCTTTTGCCGTCGGCTTAGACATTTGAAAATATGAAGTACGAAATTTGACGTGCATGAATTTGCGGTAACTTTTGGAGGACTGGTTAGACATAAACCTTGTCAAAAATATACTCGGATAAGTAAAAATCAGAAACCGATTTCTTCTGTAGAACTCAATTTTTATTGCGCCAATTTTTCTTGGATAAATAATTTTTTAAAATACCGTTTCTTCTAAAAAAAAAGGCATTTTACTCAGATAAAGTTATACCGAGACAAGAATAAAGTTTATGTAAAACTACTAGTCATTTACTTTCTGAATTGTTATTGTTAAATAGTCAGGAAAAAAAGTGTATTACCAAAGTTGAATCAATCAAATTAGTCGTTATTAGGAGATAAATTCATGGTTATCATCAACGATCTTTCTCATGTAGAAGAAGTTGTTTCTTCTGAAGAAAACAACGTTTTAGGTGGTTTAGCACTTGCAAATGCTGCTGCTGGGGCATTCGCTTTTGGTTTACAGTTTTCTGGTACCGCAACCTTTTCTAATACTTTTGCTGTTTCTGCTTTCTTCAATATTTCTAAATCTGTATCTACCTCTCAATCTGCTGCACAGTAAACATAGTTGAATCGTTCTGAGTATTTAACGCTGAAAGCTTTTTACAGCTTTCAGCTTCAACAATAGGGATGGTTATGGAAAGACTCAAAATTCTCGATCTCAGCTTTTACGATCCGGAAATTTCCAACAGTAGCCAAGTACAAGGTGGAGCACTTGCAACTGGCCTAGCAACAAGTTTTGGTGCTAGTATAACTGTCAATATTGCTCCTGCTGGGTTCTCGATTGTGAATACACCGACAGGTCCCCAAATCTTGGCAACTGCTGGTGGTAGTGCTAGTCTTGCTGCCGCTGGTATTGCTGTTGGTGCTGTTGCTGATAATGGATTCGTTAATGTCTTTGCTTCTACATTTGTAAAAACAGCTTAAGGCTTATAGAACGTTCTTTAAATAGCCTTGAGATTCCCTCTAAAAGCTCATATCTTACATCAATGCCAAAAACCCGGTTTCTTAAAAAACTTACAACTCATAACCCTTGATTTGTCGTTCAGAAACCGATTTTTTTAGGTCTTGTTGAGAAGGGTGCAAGAAATGAGAAGACGGACTTTTACCCACACAACAACCCTAAATCAGAGATCAACAAAAGGAGAATATCGTGGAAATTCGTGATTTGGAATACCAACAGCCTTCTTTAGAGCTTGTGAATGATGTAACAGCTGAAAGTATAGTTGGAGGTGATGGTAGTACAATTATATTATCTACAACTGGGACATTACTGGTTTTCAATACCGGACGAAATACCATACAAACTAGTAACCAAAGTTTTGCTTCAATTGCAGGAACTTTTCCTAGCCTTACGGTAGGTGGTGGAACCTTAATTCAAGCATTCATAAGACCTTTTTAGACTCTAACACTGTTGGTGTTAAGTATCTGTAGGGTGGAATGTCACTTTAGATATCCGACTTCTTCAAGAAGTCGGGGATCTATACAGCAATTTTTGCTTAAGTAAGTGCTATTCATCTGTATGTAGGGCTATGCCCATATTAGGTGTGTTTCAAAAATCAAATAGTAGCCCCATATCACATATAAAGTCTCTACAAGGTTTGTGATGTTTAGCATTTGCTTAACCGAGTAGTATAGACATTAAAGCTATTTCTAGCTTCCCTATTTTTTTAAATTAGATAATAAATAAAGCAGCATTTTGGGTGGTATTGATATCATCCAGAATGTTGTATTTTGCTGTTTTATATATCTTTAAAATCCGGCAAGAGTTTATAAAAAAACACAAAAAATATATTGCCTTTTTGAGGAAAACATCTAATAATAAAAACATTGAACTAACGCAGTTCAAATTCAATCAATCACTTTTGATTAGAGAGAAATTATGGCTAAAATTAAGATAAATGAATTGCAGCCTATAGCTCTACTGGAAAAAGTCTCTGATGCCGACCTAAAGGCAGTTAATGGAGGCGACGGTCTATCATTCCAGTTGGTTGTAGGTGGAACTTCCGCTACCACAGGTGCTGCTGCGGGTGGACGGGTTTTCAACGGCACTAACTCACAGTTTTTTCTAAACGGAGGGTTGCCTGATACAGCAACTTTCTCTGTCCAAGTCTTTGCTTCGGCTTTTTCACAATCTTCGCCTTTCTGATAATCTACCTCTGGGTAAAATTTTCAGAGACCTTTTTGGGAAATTCCAAACAAGATACGTCAATACAATACAAACAAAAATCAACAGGATAAGTTATGTCTAACATCAAAATTGCTGAATTGGAATCTGGCTTGCTTAATGAACTATCGGCTACAGATTTAGAAGTAGTCTATGGCGGTGCTGGTGCTCAATTTACTGGTTCAAGTTCAGGAACCATCTTAGGTTTTTCTGCTGGTGGCGGAAGCACATCTGTACAGTCACAAAGTTTCAGCATTCTCTCCGGCACAGTTCCTTCTTTCAACGTAAACTTTGGAACAGTAACCACTGGTTTTACTTCGCCCTTCTAGCCCAATTAAGGCTCTAGGCGTTACCTAAAACAGTTGTTAGGGCTAGAGTTAAATCTGAACTCTAGCCCTTCATTTTTAGCATTGTGTTTGTGATTTTGCTAATGCCTTAATCAATTTGTATATTGATTTCGGTCAACTTATATAGGACTTACGCAAAAACTCTCTTAAACTCTTATTTCTTCGCGTACTTCGCGTCTTTGCGGTTCCATAAATCAAGGTTTTTGGTAATTTCTGCGTAAGTCCTATTATATATTGCACATATCTCACTAATATCTCAAAAATCGGGTTTTTCAGCTTTTTAAATGAAAAACTCATGGATTTCAGGTTGAATAAATTCAGATCAATGCAAATATCAGGAGTTCAATCATGGGGTCCCTCCTATATCCACTCTATACAGTGGCTAATTTTGGATTAGCGATTTGGAGTATTGACTTATTGCAACAATCAAATAATGGCAACATTTTTCTATTGATTTTAGTGATAGCTGGAATGATTTATGACAATCTAATCATTTCATTAGGTCGTCTAATTAATGAAGGCATACATCTGGAATTGCTTAATCGCCTGCGCTTTTTCTTACATGATATATTGATTCCCTTGTTACTGGTCGTGGCTGTTAAACTAGCCAGTGCTGCTGGTGTGGTATGGGCAACTCAATCGCTGGTTTCCTCAGGGTCTTGGGGAATTGCACTAGGTTTGATAACATTTGGGGTGGTGGTGAACTCTAAGCACTTGGAATTAACACCAACAAATTATGCTGGTATTTTGCGATATAAACCGAAAAAGAGTTACGTGCCGATATTGACAATTTTCACAGCTTTGATTGTCGGGGTCGCAGGATTTTACATTTGGCGTGAAATTCAATGGCCTTGGATGTTTGTGGGAACAGTTGTTATGTTTGTTGGCAATGCTTTTCCGACAAAAATTGTTGGACCTCTACTAGGCTCGGCAGTTGATTTGATTTTTATCTTTGCTTTAGTGTTAACGCAGATCAATGTGTATTGACTTATTTAAATAGATAAATCAAAATTCTTAGAGGATGTTTGGAAACTATTATTATTAATATCAAAATCCCCGAAACCTAACTCCCTATCGCCCTCACCCTAGAAGGGTGCGGCTCAAGAGATTTTAGCCCACCTGCGTGGGCTTGGCTCGTATAGCCCCACCCTTCTAGGGTGAGGGGCTTTTTAACAATTTTAGTAATCAACGGTACACAGGATGGCTCAGACTCTGCCAAAATCTACAGAAGGTGTTGTAAATGCTCCCATATTGCCAACAAAGGAGCAGCGTCGTACCAAAACGGTTCCTATAATGTTGGCAACGGCGTCGATTTTAGCAGGTGTTGCTTATTTATTTTGGATCTGGCGGCCACAACCTACACCAGATGTACTCAAAATGAATGGACGCATAGAAGGTTATGAGACCCAAATTGGGGTAAAGCGTTCAGCAAGGATTGAGTCGATCGCAGTGCGTGAAGGAGCAGCCGTTAAGAAGGGGCAGAAGTTGATTCAGTTAGATAATAGCAATGACCAACTACTGCAAGGACAACTAAACTCTGCACAAGCACAGGTTACCTCTGCTGAATCTGATGAACAACAAGCTCATTCAGAAGTAGAGCAAGTTCAAGGAGAGATTGAACAAGTTAACAGCCAAATTCTGGAAGCACAACTGAATTTGGAACAGTCCCGAGGTGATGCGCTGGGTCGTATTAATCAAGCACGATCTAACGTTGCGGCTGGTAAAGCACAACTGGTGCAAGCGCAGGCCTTAGTAAAACAAGCAACAGCAGAACTCAAGCTGGCTAAAACAAATCGCGATCGCTATGGTAAATTGCTCAAGGATGGAGCCATTAATGAACAGCAATTTGACCAAACACAAACTGCCTTCGATACTGCAATAGCCACCTTACAGGCACGACAAGCAGCAGTAAATGCTACTGTTGAGCAATTAGGCGCTACCCAAGCAGGACTTACCCAAGCGAAATCAACCGGATTTAATCCTGGTATTAGGAATGCCCAGTTAGAAGCGTTAATGAGAAAGCGCGATCAAAGCTACGCTCAAATGAAATCTGCTCAGGCAAAAGTGAAATCTGCTCAGGCAAAGGTGAAAGCGGCTCAGGCCTCAAAGCAACAAATTGTCACCCAAATTGAAGATTCGAAGAAAGACCTGAATGTTGTCAGTCCTCTAGACGGTGTGGTTACTGTCCGGAGTGTAGAACCTGGTGCAGTAGTGGATAGTCAAACAAAGATTCTGACGGTAATTGATCCTTACACCATTTATTTAAGAGGTTTTATTCCTGAAGGGGATATTGGCAAAGTACGCTTGGGACAGGTAGCTAATATTTTGTTAGATTCTGCACCTAACAGACCCCTTAAAGGCAAAGTGATTGCTATCGATCCGCAAGCCTCGTTTACACCAGAGAATATCTATTTTCAGAAGGATAGGGTCAAGCAGGTCGTTGGTGTTCGCATCCGTGTTAAAAACCCACAGAGCTGCTCTAACCCCGAAAAACCCTACACGGGTGTAGATTTACCCTGTGCCAAAATTGGGATGCCAGCAGATGCAGAAATCCTCTTGAAGGGTGAAAAGTAATATCAATGGACTACCAAGTTACACCTGGCACTCAAACTCTGAGTCTCTCAACTGAAGCTATTTACATTCGAGGCTTGCACAAGCACTATGGTCATTTAGCCGCAGTCCGGGGAATTGATTTGACAGTACATTCGGGTGAAATGTTTGGGCTGATTGGTCCTGATGGTGCCGGTAAGACTACAACCTTTCACATCCTGGGTGGGGTGATGGAACCAACAGGAGGAGAGGTGCTGGTATTTGGTCGGCCTGCACGAGACGCTCGTTCCATGACAGGATATCTGACGCAGCAGTTTTCTCTATACTTAGACCTCAGCCTGAATGAAAATTTGCGTTATGTAGCAGGTTTGCGGCAAGTTCCAGATGATTTGTTTTGGAAACGCCGTAATAAATTACTACACTTAATGAACCTAGAGGAGTTTGCTTCTCGTCAGGCTGGACAACTCTCTGGTGGTATGAAACAAAAACTGGCACTTTGCTGTGTTTTAATTTCACAGCCCCAAGTTTTATTACTGGATGAGCCGACTACAGGTGTTGACCCGGTTTCACGAAGAGAGTTTTGGGATGTACTAGCCCAATTATCAGCAGAAGGTATGACTATCGTTGTTGCTACACCCTACTTGGATGAAGCAGAGCGGTGTCATAGTGTCGCTTTAATGTATGAAGGGCAAATTCAAAAGATTGGCACTCCCGCTAACTTACGCGCAAGTCTAGCCTTACATCGCTTAGAGGTTTGCACGTCAAACTTGCAATTAGCCGAGCAAGTCTTATCTCACACCGCACAGGCAAATATTGTCGATGTGCAAACATTTGGCGATCGCCTTGATGTCCTTGTCAAGGATGTGGCTCTAGGTCGTAAACAGGTAGATAAATTGCTACAAAAGAAACAATTATTAGACTACAGTATTGAGTTGACCTCTCCCACTTTAGAAAACGTCTTTGTCACCCATTTACGGCAACAGGGTTTAGCAGCGGAATTTTTGCCATTTCCCTCTTCTAAGGCAACAAGCAAGCAATGGATCGAGACGAGCATAACACAAGGCGCACCAATTGCCATCTACGCCAAAAACCTCAACCGCTTTTTTGGCAATTTTCAGGCTGTTAAAGACGTTAACCTAGAGGTGCGTTACGGCGAAATCTTTGGACTTCTTGGTGCTAATGGCTCTGGGAAAACCACCACCATCAAAATGTTGTGTGGATTGTTGAAAGCAAGTGGCGGTGTTATTTCCCTAGGAGGTGAAACAAGTAATCTCCGTAGTACTGACTTGCGGCGACGTATTGGCTACATGAGCCAGAAATTTACCCTTTACGATGACCTGACGATTTTGCAAAACCTGGAGTTTTATTGTGGTGTTTATGGTGTACCCCACAAACTACATCGGGAGAAAATTGATTGGGTGATTTCTACTTGTGGCTTAGAGGGACAAGAAAATAAGCTCACTGGAAAGCTACCGGGTGGTTGGAAGCAGCGAGTTGCTTTTGGTGCTTCGGTCATGCACGAACCAGATATTCTATTCCTTGATGAGCCAACATCAGGAGTTGATCCACTAGCCCGTCGTCAGTTTTGGAAGCTGATTAATGACTTTGCCCGTAACGGTACAGCTATTTTAGTGACAACTCATTACCTTGAAGAAGCTGAACAGTGTAACCGTATGAGTTTTATGGTTGCAGGGGAAACCGTTGTTTCCGGCTCTCCCAGTTCAATTAAAACCAGCCAACCAGGACAACTCATAGAAGTTATCGTTAACCAAAACCAAGCTACTGCTCAACTTCTGAAACAACATCTTGAACCTTGGCGAATCTCCATCTTTGCAGATAGCTTACACGTTGTCCTTGATGACTGGGAGAAAGAACTTCCTCAACTGCGTAAGCTGATAGAATCCACCAATTTCACTATTTACCGCATTCGTCCCATTCGTTTCTCCCTAGAAGACGCTTTCATCGGTATAGTTCAACGTACTCAAAACTAAAATTTTTTATATTTATCGGACTTATGCTGTGCATTACCAAAATATTTTGTTTCTATTATATTTATGAAAAAGATTTTGGCTCAGTTTACCAAAGAACTTGTACAGTTTCGCCGCGATCGCTTAACATTAGCAATGGCATTTTTACTACCATTCTTAACATTGCTCATTTTTGGGTTTGCGATTCGTTTAGAAAGTAAGAATATTCCATTAATCGTCCAAGATTTTAATCGTACATACCTTAGCCGTAGCTATATTGAGCGATTGTACGCTACCAATCAGTTTATGCCTAAACAATGGTCAGGAGACGACCCCGTACGGGATGCGATCGACCGTGGTATTGCCAAGGTAGCCGTTATTATCCCTCCTGAATTTAGTCGGGATATACAAGCTGGTAGAAATGCTAAAGTGCAAGTGTTCGTTGATGCGACAGATGTTAACAACGCCCGTGTGATCAAAAATAGCATTCAAAGAGTGACGAGTTTTTTTATGCAAGACCAAGGGCTCCAGTCATTTAACAATAGCGTCACACCTCGGATTCGCTTATGGTTTAACCCCGGTCGCTTAGAATCCTTGTATATTGTACCGGGAGTTTATGCTGTGGTCTTGTGGATTTATCCGTCTTTACTGGCGGCGATCGCAATGGTGCGGGAGAAGGAGAAAGGCACCATATTACAAGTTTACGCTTCTAATATCAGTGCAACTGAATTATTACTCGGTAAAGGACTGGCTTACTTGCTAATAGCCATCATGCAAGCATTAGTCGTTATGGGACTGGGAACGCTTCTTTTCCAGGTTAGCTTAGTAGGCGACCCCACCACCTTATTGCTTGGAACTCTCTTGTTTCTTACAGACAGTATTTTGTTTGGTTTGCTGTTTGGAGTCCAAAGTAGTAACCAGAATGCTGCTGTACAAAGCGTCTCTGTTATCGGTTTTGTAACTTCTCTATTACTATCTGGTTTTATTTATCCACTCAACAACATTCCCTTTCCTGTGTCAATTGTGCCTAACATCGTTCCCGCCCGTTATTTCATTAATATCACTCGTGATGCATTTCTACGAGGCACTGGATGGGCAGGAGTTTGGTTTGATTTACTCATCCTAATTGTTTTTGGATTGGTGTTTTTCACTATATCGCGAAATGTTTTAAATCGGATGCAATTGCCCGATTCAAGAGGCTAATTAATCGTGTTTTTCCGGACATTAGCTATAGGTCTTATGAATTCTTTTTTGAAATTATTTAATAGTTCATTTTGGGCATTACTTCGCAAAGAAATCAATCAAATCTTGCGAGATAGGCAATTAGTTATTCTGCTAATTGTGCCACCTACGATGCAATTATTACTTTACGGATTTGCACTCAATCCAGATGTACACAATTTGAAATTGGGTGTGATTGATTATGCCAATGTAGCTGCTAGCCGGCAATTAACTGAGGCAATGACCTCTAATGGCATTTTTATTATAGAATCTCAACCAAAAACTGAGAAGGAATTGAGCCGTCAAGTAGAAGAAGGTAAGCTAAATATAGGAGTTATAATTCCACCAGAATTCCCCAGAAAGCTAGTTAAAAAAGAAGCTGAAATTCAAGTATTCATTGATGGTGTTGATGCGAACACAGCTGGTATTGTTAGTGGCTACATAACCCAGATTATTCAGAATTACAATCGAAACTTAGTGCCAACACAGTTTAATCCTCAAGTATCAACCCAAGTGGCATTTCTCTATAATCCAGGACTGACGAGTAGCTGGTTTTTTGTACCGGGAGTCATGGGTCTAGTGTTAACCCTGCTTGGTACACTAGTTTCATCAGTTACTGTTGTAAGGGAAAAGGATAGCGGAACTCTCGAACAATTACTCATGACACCAGCTGCAAACTGGGAAATTTTGCTTGCCAAAATTCTACCCTTAGCATTTTTGCTTATGGGAGATGTTGTGTTGGCTTTGGCTTTAGGACAATTGGTGTTTGGTTTGCCGTTGCGTGGAAATTTCCTACTGTTTTTTGGAATGTCAAGTATATATCTGCTTGTAGGAATTAGTTTGGGTATTATGTTGGCGATGTTTTCACGCTCGCAACAACAGGTAGTACTGATGTCATTTTTCGTCAATATGCCAATATTACAGACTTCTGGGGTGCTTGCCCCTATCGAAGCCATGCCTCCATTTGTTCAAGTCCTCTCTCTACTCAATCCCTTGCGTCATTACATTGCTATCGTTCGAGGTATTTTGCTCAAAGGAGTTGGTGTGGATGTTTTGTGGGTACATATTATAGCATTGCTTACTATTGCTTTTGTACTATTAACAATCAGTATTAACAAATTTCGCAATCAATAGACATCTCCTAACTCCTAACTCCTAACTTTTAACTTCCGGCAACCAAATAACAAACGTCGTTCCCGGCTTATTTGAAGATTGAACTTGCCAGTTCAATGCAGGGCTAAAAACTTGAATTTCACCATGCATTTGCTCTATTAGTTGTTTGGCGATCGCTAATCCCAAACCGGTACCTGGAATTGCAGTCTGTGCTTGCACTCCTCGGTAATGACGCTCGCCAAGATGCTCTAAATCTTGCACTGGAATGCCAGGACCATTATCACTAATAGCTACTCCTTGATAATTAGCCTTTTCTTGACCTGCTTGAATCAAAATCTTACCGCCTGCGGGAGTATATTTTAATGCATTATCAATAATATTATTTAATACTTCCTGCAATGCCTTAAAGTTAACCCGAACTTTAGGTAAATTAGGAGGAATTTCGGCGATTAATGTTAGATTTCGCTCTCGTGCTATTGCTTTGGCTGAAACTAACAACGGTTCTAATAAATCTTTATAAAAACAATCAACTTCTTTCTCTCCCGTTCCAGGTAACAAAAGCATTGGCTTCTGTCGTTCTTGTACGGTTGCTTCTACGAATACTTCGTTTTGCAGTGGTAAGAGTGGGGTTAAATCTGCCGCTGTTAAGTCAATTACTTTATCAAATTGTTTCAGTAATTCTTCCAGGCGATCGCTCTCTCGCACAATACTAGCTGCTACCTCTCGATTGGCATCTCCCGGTCGCAATCTTTTTAACAAAAGTTTACCAAAGGTTCTCAGTGCTGTTAACGGGTTGCGAAATTGATGTAATAAATTATCTAACAAATCCCGCTGCCTTTCTTGGAGAATTTGTTGTTGTTGCAACTGCATCTCCAACCATATGCGACGTCGATCCAAAATGCAGCCAAGGGTTAAAGTTTGGACAATGCTTTCAATTTCATTACGTTCCGGTTCGTTCCATGGCCGATCTTCCCTACCCGTGACCAGAAACCCCATTACCACATTTTCATGAATTAGAGGTAAAACAATTTGGTCGCTTCTTGAGCGCAAATATTCTTCTTTTGGTGTTGGAGACTCTTGGGCTGAGGGTAACAGCCGATTTTTAGTCTTGGGTAATGTCAAAGCATTTTTAAGAGTCAGTTGCTTGCGGAAGAAGGAACTTACAGGCTCAAAATGAGGGGAACCATCCAACAAGGCATTTTGCCCCGGACTAAGCTGTACAGCCTCGGGATAAACCGCTACAGGAATCAGTTTTGTCTCCAAAGTCGGAGCTTCTACCAATTCTTGTGTTAAATAGACAATGCTCAAAGATGCCCCTAAAGAGCGGGCTAACACAGCCATTTGCTCTCGACACAGAGCAACAAACTCAGAGCTGGCAGACGTTAACATTTTCAAATCTTCCTCAAGATTAAGGATAAAAGGGAAGACAAGGACTAGAAGTTGGTTTTTCTATTTAACAAAGCTTAACTAAATATTGCAAGTAATTGCTTCGCTCTAGGGCATTATGTTCTTAAAGGCTTTTGATTTATTATGTTTGTTAATTTGTTTTATCAAAACTTTAAAAACCCTTGATTTTTTTTACTAGAACTTATATAATTACGACTGATTTTGTAGCTATCACTACAATCTGTAGCTTGCAAACAGGAGGACAATAGGTTGGCAAGGAGACGGAAGCGGAAAAGTCGCCGTCGCCAGGAAGGACGGCGGATTCTAGAGCATGTGCCTCAATTTAGCATCGAGAGTGGTGAAGAGAAACCTGTGACAGCAGCTCGGAAATTCATTCAAGCTGAGGGAATCTTGCCACCTGCACTGCTACTTGTAAAGCGCAATGAGCACACTACGGATCGCTATTTCTGGGCGGAGAAGGGACTGTTTGGTGCCCAATATGTAGAAGAAAATCATTTCTTGTTTCCTAGCTTGAGGATATTAGAACCATCCCCAGGTCAAGAAGCTCTGGCTGTAGCTGGCCGATAAACCATAAATAGTTGTCTATTGACGTAACGTCCAAGCGGAGTAAAACGCTTGTTATGCCAAAACTTGAGCGAAAGCTAGCTCTTTGTCTGTTTATAACAAAGCAGGAGGTCAGACACTCTGACTTCATTGGTGTTAGCGGAGCATACCCAAGCGCCCTGTTCGTGAAAAGTAAAGCCCTAGCTTGCTGTACCGTAAACTAAGTGGGGTGAAGGGTAGGAACCAAACTTCTGTTCCCCCAAGCCCAACCGTAAACCATCGACAAGCGCAAACAAAGGCAGTCTGAGCTTCCGTCTTACCCAAGTTTGGAAGAAACCGATGTTCGCATTGTCGAGTCAAACGTTACCGAAGAAGAGCAACTTTTTGTCGCAACAATGACAAGTTTTCTTAAGGTAATTTGGAGCCGCAAGCGGTATTTTACTACTGATGGCTCCTAAATTACTCCCGAAAAATGTAATGTGGCGTTAAATAGTTAAGTATGGCTCCAGGGCAACTATTTACTGGCAAAATCCCATGTTTATTCACAAAATAATTTTTTTAGTCTGTAGCGGTCTTGACGATTAAGACCCATTTAGTTAAAAAAGCGAATAGTTATCAGGCAAATTGTGGTGGATTAGTAATTCGCTTATAAGAGCAAGATCCCCATTCAGGTACACGCTTGTGGCGTAAAACACTCCGTGGTTAAACCCTGTATCCAACTAACTGATAACTGTTAAAAAGACAAACAACTCTTCTTGAAGCTACTGCTTGTTGGATGGGTTGAATCTTAGTCTCAAAAGAAAAGTCTTCAGGAGTGAGGAATTAGCTTAGGCTTCCTTACTGAGCGAAATAATCGCCCTTGGGCGTACATATTTTTGCCCAGCAATAAAGCAGATTATAAAAAGCCAAACACCGTAGGCAAGAATAAAGCTTTTTTCCTCACGACTTAGCTAATTACGCTCAAATCCACAAAAACGAACAGTTCCCTTAGAATTGTCCTTTTGGATTCGATAAATTGGGCTTCCTCAGCCCTTTAAAACCAGCGAACAGTCGTAAACAGTGACCATTCCGGCTCAGAAACGCCCTTGTGGCGCGAAAAGCTGAATACCCGTTGACCACTGCTTAGTGAGGATACTCCCGCAAAATGCCTAAACCAGAGGATGTTTTAGGGTAAGTGGATAGTATCCGTAACTCATAAGTGTACGTTCGTAAGATGCCCTCATCTTGCGAACGTACACTTATTCACTCTTTCTTTAACTGTAATAATCTTTGTAACTCAAAGAGTTCATCTCTATGGGCAATTACAGTGATTTTACTGTATAAAGCTTGTTCGCTCTTGACTGCTTCCAGCTTCAACGAGACCTTCTCAAGCCTTCCAGACTTTTTCCAATAAAAAACGCCACTTAATGGCGACAGCAATACTAAGCCTAAAAACACATTACCCAACTTAGGAAAAAGCAGCGACAAAACCAGTGACAGGCAAAGAGTACCAGATGCTGCTAGCAGTGTCAAAAACACCGCTAAAAACCAACTGGGGCGAACATTGCCTTCAAAAGTCACTTGGTTTTGTTTTGAGTCCACCGCTGCCACTCGGTAAGACCGCGCTTGAAAATATTCCTTAATTTTCGGCATTAAAGTGGCTTCATCTTGCTCGGAAACCAGTTGCGCTACCTCTGTCCGGTCTTTGGTCGAGGCGCGAATAAAGAAAAGCAGCCCGACCATCATCAACAAAGTTAGCAACAACGTGGATGGCAGAATAGCAGTATCCATAACTACGCTTACAGGTTCCCTGGAGGAGATTTACTCATTCATTATTAATTATTCGTTAATTTGTCCTCCGATTTATGTACTGTTGCCAAAGACGAGCTAAATCCTCCGCTTGAGTTTGCCATTCTGGGGAAACTTGGTACATCCGCCTCGGACGTCCGCGTCCTTCTAGTTTCTTCCAATACCCAGTTACTGCCCTTTGATCTTCCAGAAATTTAATCGCACTGTAGAGTACGGTATCCGAAAGACGATAGGTTGGGTATTCAGTCTCTAGTTTTTGGATTAACTCAGTCCCATAAGATTCACCTTGTAACAAAACATACAAGATGTAACAAACTGCTAATTCTTGACAGAGATAGGTTGGCGGAGGATTCTCAAAGAACTGATATATATCCTCAAGTTTCATGGTTGTTGAATGGCTAAAATATGCCTGAGGGTTGAGCCTACGAACGTTATAGTCAGTATATAGTGCTACCCCCTGATTCGTAAGTATATAACGCTACTTAGGCTAGATTGCCAAAGTCTGACATTACACGAACAGCCACGTTTGTTAGTCGTGGAACAGCTACGCCAATTTTAAGGGCGCACAAAAGTTAGTCCTTACCCGAGTGCAAGAGCGGTGTGGTGAGGAGCGCTATTGACAACGGGGTTTAACGCCGCTTTTGTGTCAAGTAATGCCAAGCGGGTGAGGACTGCTTAAGTATAAAATGCCGTCTCAGTAATTTTAAAGGTAAAATGCATCTTTTTCTGTAAAACTTAATAAACACTTTGTTCGAGTGCAATTATCCCAGTAGGGATGTAACAAGATTAAGTCATAGCAAGATGTATGGTGAAAAGCCCCTCAGCCTTGAAAACACACATTTTCAAGGATTTCCTACTGATTTTTAGACTTACGCAAAATATAACCAATGTAGTGCTAATAACCTGCGTCCGGCAAGCCAGATGTAGGCGCAACGCCAAGAGCGTAGCTATTACCACTAGAGCGACTCTGTGGGCTTTTGGCGAGAATTTTGCGTAATTCCTATGATTATATAGACTTGAAATACGCGAGGAGGATCGTTTAAGTGTGATAGTAAATTTATCAAGCGCTTAACACATTAGCGATCGATATGTCAGAAAACCTCGATGCTCAATCATCTTCATCTACACGTCGGGCGATCGCCCAAACATTTCGCCTTACAGGTCAGATTACCTTTTGGGCGCAATTAGTTCTAGGCTTGGTGTCTGGGGGAATTTTACTGTTTGCTACTTTCAGTGCGAACTCCAGTTCAGGTGCTAGAGGTGTTACAGGTACTGTTTCAGGAACTGGTTCAGGAACTGGACTTGGTATCTTTTTTGCAATTTGTGGGTTAGTTGTCTTAGGGATAGGTATTTTTATCTCTTTCCGTTATATCCGCATCGGCAGACAACTCGACTCGTCAAACCCTAGCAACCATCCGCGCAAACTCGAAACAGTCCAAGTTGTTCGTTTGGGGCTAATTCTGCATTTGGTTGGGATATTATTAACCCTTATAGGAGCGCAGGCGATCGTGGGAATTTTGTTAACAAAGTCGCTAACAGTATCTCAAATCATACCCGGAACCATAACCCAAGTTGACCCTAGTAGAGTTATTCAGCCATTAGATATTTTCGTAGTGCAAGCAAATACCAATACAATTTCAGCACATTTTGCAGGGCTTCTAGGCTCTATTTGGCTGCTAAACCGCATTACAAAACCTTGAAAGGTCGGCAAAAGTTAGGAGTTAGGAGTTAGGAGTTATGAGTTATAAATTTTTAACACAAAGACTCCCAATTCCTAACTCCCAACTCCCCTCCTCCCAATTTTGATACTATTTAGTTGTGTAAAAGTGGCGAAAACTCCTAAAATGCCCGAGGTAGTAGGCAAAAGCAAAACAAAAATCTGTGCTGGATATTAAGCAAATACGGGAAAATCCACAATTAGTTCAAGAACGGTTGAGTGGTCGTGGCGACAAATATAACATTCAACCTATTTTAGATTTCGATAGGCAGCAACGGGAATTAGAAGTGACTAGAAGTCAACTGCAAGCCCGTAGCAACGAAATTGCTGACTCCATCCCCAAGAAAATTAAAACAGGCTCCGACCCCAAAGGAGCAGAAATTCTGGCTTTGCGAACTGAAGGTAAATCTATTAAAGCTACATTAAGCGAACTGGAACCCCAGGAAAAAGAACTTAAGGTAAAAATTCAAGAACTTTTACTCACACTTCCCAACTTGCCAAGTGACTCTACACCCATTGGCAAGAATGAGCAAGAAAATGTGGAAATCCGGCGTTGGGGTGATGAATATCTTCCCCAGAATCCAAATATTATTGACCACTGGGAAATTGGCGAAAAGTTGGGTATTCTCAATGTTGAGCGAGCGGTGAAAGTAGCGCAAAGTCGCTTCGTGACTCTAATTGGTGCCGGTGCTTTGTTGGAGAGGGCATTAATTCAATTTATGCTCGACAAACAAACCCAAGCGGGTTATGTGGAAGTTAGTCCGCCTATTTTAGTTAACACAGAGTCTCTCACTGCAACCGGTCAGCTACCCAAATTTGCGGAAGAAAGTTTTAAATGCGCTGACGATGATTTGTGGCTAATTCCGACGGCAGAAGTTCCGCTGACTAACTTCTATCGTGGGGAAATCCTCCGGCAGGAAGATTTACCTATATATTATTGTGCATACACTCCCTGTTTTCGCCGGGAAGCTGGTAGTTATGGACGAGATATGCGGGGATTGATTCGCTTGCATCAATTCAACAAGATTGAGTTGGTAAAATTTGTCCATCCCAGCACCTCTTTTGAAGAGTTAGAAAAGTTGGTGGGTAATGCAGAAGCGATTTTGCAGGCGTTGCAGTTACCTTACCGGGTGCTAGAGTTATGCACTGGGGATTTGGGATTTTCTTCCGCGAAAACTTACGACTTAGAGGTGTGGTTGCCTTCATCTGGGAAGTATCGGGAAATTTCTAGTTGTTCCAATTGTGTTGACTTCCAAGCCCGACGGGGTGATATCCGCTTTAAGGAAAGTGGTAAAAAAGGTACTCAGTTCGTACATACTCTGAATGGTTCTGGTTTAGCCGTGGGACGGACTATGGCGGCAATTTTGGAAAATTATCAACAACCTGATGGGACAGTGCGGATACCCGAAGCCCTGCAACGTTATTTTGGGCGAGAGGTGTTGTAATTTGTTAGGAGTTAGGAGTTAGGAGTTAGGAGTTAGGAGTTAGGAGTTGGGAATGGAGAGTAGGGAGGAGCAAAGTTGGGAGTTGGGAGTTGGGGTTTAATACGCCGACCGTTCTCAGGGTCGCCCGTTTTGAGTTGGGGTCTGAATCCACATCTTGTAAATCTCTTCCTTCTTCCTTCATCCAAAATATGTTTGTAGGATAGGTCTGTTGCCTGTCCGGTCAAAAGAGACACCTAACGATGACGGATAACTTACTTTTTAGAAGTTACTTAGTATTTTTATGCCCATTCACCTGTTCCGTACTCCCAATTCCTTATTTTTAATACCCGATTTCCGATGAACGAGTGTCGTGCATTTTAGAATGAAGATAGTTATAACTTTCTGAAGTTTACAAAATTTATCTATGTCAGTTTTAGCGGCGATCGCAGTTTTGGCTGTTTTAATCTTGGTACACGAACTGGGACACTTTATTGCAGCACGTTCTCAGGGTATTTACGTCAATCGATTTTCTCTGGGCTTTGGCCCAGTTATTTGGAAGTACCAAGGATCGCAAACCGAATATGCGATTCGCGCTTTTCCTTTGGGTGGATTTGTGGGCTTTCCCGACGACGATCCAGATTGTGAGATTGCACCCAATGACCCGAATCTGTTAAGCAACCGCCCTATTTTAGATCGGGCGATCGTCATCAGCGCTGGAGTAATTGCAAATTTAATATTCGCTTACTTTTTGTTGGTAGCGCAGGCTAACTTTGTTGGTGTACCGCAAGCAAGCCAACCAGGAGTTTTAATCCAACAGTTAGCACCAGATGTCAGTTCTGTCGCAGAAAAAGCCGGAATTAAGCCGGGGGATGTCATCTTAGCCGCCAATCAAAAACAATTTGGGACATCGTTACAAGATTTAGACGCTTTAAGGGACATCATTAAAACGAATGCAGGCAACCAAATTCAATTAGATATTGCCCGTGGTGACCAAAAACTGTCTGTAAATGTGATTCCGGAAGCCAAAGCAAAGGGTGGTAGCATTGGCATCGGACTTTCTCCCAATGGAAAGGTTGAACGCCGGAGAGTCAAAAACATTGGAGAAGCTTTCAACCTTGGTGCTACCGAATTTCAACGAATTGTCATCATGACATTTCAAGGCTTTGGGCAATTAATTAACAACTTTGGCGAAACAGCCTCCCAAGTTGCTGGACCCGTAAAAATTGTCCAAATTGGCGCTAGCATTGCCCAAAATGATACAGGCAGCTTGTTCTTTTTTGCGGCTCTGATTAGCATTAACCTGGCTGTCATTAATATTCTGCCCTTGCCAGCTTTGGATGGCGGACAACTCGCGTTTCTCTTGATTGAAGGTTTGCGCGGTAAACCTTTACCAACTCGCATCCAAGAAGGGGTAATGCAAACAGGTTTAGTGCTACTGTTAGGACTGGGAATTTTTCTGATAGTTAAGGAAACTACCCAACTTGCATGGGTCCAAAAATTATTCCAGTGAACAGTACTCGCAAACGGTTATCTAAAAAGCAACGGGCGCTAGAGGTTCTAGTCCGTCTGAAGCATTTTTATCCTGATGCAACCTGTTCTTTGAACTACGAAACACCCATGCAACTGCTGGTGGCAACGATTCTCTCCGCTCAATGTACTGATGAGCGGGTGAATAAAGTGACACCAGCTTTGTTCGACCGGTTCCCCGATGCCGCAACAATGGCTCAAGCTGATTTGTCTGAGATAGAAAACTTGGTGCGTTCCACTGGGTTCTATCGCAACAAAGCGAAAAATATTCAAGGCGCTTGTCGGATGATTGTCAAGGATTTTGACGGGCAAGTGCCAAAGACTATGGAACAATTGTTGCTGCTGCCGGGAGTAGCACGGAAAACGGCAAATGTAGTTCTTGCCCACGCCTATGGGATTAATGCCGGAGTGACAGTTGATACACACGTCAAGCGCCTGACCCACCGTTTGGGCTTTACTGAGCATACAGACCCGATTCGCATTGAACGCGATTTAATGCCGTTGTTACCCCAAGCAGATTGGGAAAATTGGTCAATTGGGCTAATTTATCATGGACGGGCAGTGTGTAAGGCTCGTTCTCCTGCTTGTGGAGTTTGTCAGTTGGCTGAATTATGCCCTTCTGCAAATACTGGGAGTTAGGGGTTAGGGGTTAGGAGTTTGGAGTTAGGAGTTAGGAGTTTGGAGTTTGGAGTTGGGAGTTAGGAGTTTGGAGTTAGAAATTCAGCACTCATAAATTATAATTTCCTATAGAATGGAAAATGCTGTCTAAACAAAAATTACAGAATTTATGGCAAAAAAGAGCATGATTGAGCGCGAGAAAAAACGCGCCAAGATGGTGGAACAGTATGCCCAGAAGCGTGAAGCTTTGATGGACGAGTTCAGAGATGCTCAATCTCCCCTTGATAAGCTAAACGTTCACCGGAAAATTCAACAGCTACCCCGTAATAGCGCACCAACCCGCCGTCATAACCGCTGCTGGGTAACTGGTCGTCCTAGAGGTTTTTATCGCGATTTTGGCCTGTCTCGGAACGTACTGCGGGAATGGGCACACCAAGGTCTTTTGCCCGGAGTGGTTAAGTCTAGTTGGTAGAACCAAAAAGTTAAGAGTTAGGAGTTAGGAGTTGGGAGTTTAAAATAAAGAGTTAAAAATTAAGAATTATGAATAGTGCGCCGATCCTGATTCATTTCCAACTCCTAACTCCTAATTCCTAACTCCTAACTTCCCACCTTCACTTTGCTCCTATTGTCCGCAACACTTATCAATTCCTAGACTTTCTAAGAGGAGATCGCTGACAGCGTTAGCGATCGCAAACTCTCCATAGAAGCTTTTGGAAAAGTCAAATGCCTGCATCTCTGTGACAATGGCAATTACCAGAGAACCTAAATCATTTTCTCCTTCCATGCGTTGCCGGACAAATATCTGTGCTGCTCGTTCGGCTATTTTTTGATTGACTGGTTCGGGAAGAAATTCTGTGTCGAGCCACTGATGTAGTGTCTCTAAGAGCCATTTTCCTTCTTGTTGGGGATTTTGGGGAGGTGGTAGGGTGATGGATGGTATTGGTTCTGTCATATTTTTTTTAACGCAGAGGGCCGCTGAGGTAATCGCAGAGGAACGCTGAGAATTAGTATATTCCTCTGAATTTTTGGGATTTTTGTTTATCCTCGCTGTTCTTGTTAATACCCCGACCTAATTAAGGTCTTTTCGTTTTAAGTTGGGTTCTGTATCCTCATCTTAAAACCTCCTTCTTCCTTCTTCCTTCTTCCTTCTTCCTTCATTCAAATGGAATACGATGTCGCTGCTATTGTTCGAGGCTATACCCAAGGTTATTTTCTCATGGCTGATGACTCGGAGGGCTTGGGTTGGTATAGCAGTCGCGATCGCACTTTGATTCCTTTGGATGAGCGGTTTCACTATCCTAAGTCGTTGCAGCGAGTTTTGAATCAGGAACGGTTTAGTGTAGCGGTTAATCGTGATTTTGAGGCTGTTGTTGATGGTTGTGCTAATAGGGATACGACTTGGATTTCAAACCAGTTAAAGGAAATTTATTGGGAACTTTATCAATCTGGTTATGCTTATAGTTTTGAAACTTGGCAAGGTGATGAACTTGCTGGGGGAATTTTAGGCCTTGTAATTGGTGGTGCTTTTATTGGGGAGTCGATGTTTTATCGGATTCCGGAAGGCTCGAAGGTGGCAATGGTGAAGTTGGTAGAAAGGTTGCGGGAACGTAATTTTGTGCTGTTTGATGCCCAAATGATGAATCCCCACTTAGAAAGGTTTGGGGCTTATCGGGTTCATGATGATGAGTATCAAGAGTTACTTGAGCAAGCCTTGGAGCGTGCTTGTCCGTTAATTTAAATAAAATCTTTATATAAATTAAAATACCGACTAGTTTAATCTTTTTATAGATAGTGCGGTGAGTAATAAGGATATTTAATGTATCGATAATAATTTGTTTAGCGATCGCCAATCCTAATCCTGTGCCTTTATTTACACCTTTGGTAGTAAATAAGTGGTCAAAAATACGTTGTTTGACTTCCTTGGTCATGCCAGCACCATTATCGGCAATGATAATTTTTACTTGTTTTTCTGCGACAAAAGTTGTAATTGTAATTTGGTTGGGATTAGCTGTGACTTCCTTAAAACTACGACCTGCACTAGACTCATCTAAGGCATCAATAGCATTTGCGAGAATATTCATAAATACTTGATTTAGTTGTCCAGGAAACGTTCGTCAATTTGACCGCAATTACCCCAGATTTTCCAGCAACAGGAATGGTCATCTGGTGCTGCATATTCCCAGCTTCATCTTTCAAGCTAAACACAGCTTCTTTTGCATTAGAAGCAGGAAGATACACCATCACAGTGGGACGTTCGGACAGCGTTGTCCCGTAGTAACTTTGTGGTAAAACAGCAATGAGTGCTGCTGGACCAGATCCTGCAACAATCGAAGGATTGATCTCGTAACTACCAACACGGGAAGCCCCTCCACTCGCTTGCTGGGGAGCGCCATTTCCTTTCTTGGGGTTGTCGCAGTTGTTCGTAGAAGCGAGTCATGGACAACATCGACACTACCAGATTTGAGGCGATCGCCTTGAGTCTGATACTGTTGTGCAGCCGTTTGCCAAGCCGTAACAGCTTCCGCAAAGCGTCCCGATTGGTAGAGGAGAGGTTCCGTCCTTGTTCTAGCCCGTTGCTAGGTTGGGAAGAAGAAAGAACAGGGGTTGTTACTGATGGCAATCCTTTTACAGGTGTAATGGTAAATGTTAAACACAAACTTAAAATACTGAGGCTGATATACAGCCAACGAGTTTGTTTAATTTGGAAACCCATAATTAATTACTTATTATTGAGCCATTTGTTTAAAGGTTGGTCACAGCACAAGTGTTTGGGAAATCAATATATTTATAGTTCCCAAACACTTGTGCAATCTATCAGTTGGTAAGGGATTCGCATACAATTAAGTTACTGTGTCATTCGGGTTTGGCCTATGACCACCTTCTTTTCCAGAGATGCAGACTTACATTTCCCTGACAGCGACGGCAAACCAATGGCAGACAATACCGAACAGTTTCGTTGGATCGTCCTAATTAAGGAAAATCTGGAAATTCTGTTTGCCGATCAACCTAACGTGTTTGTGACGGGAGATTTGCTATGGTACCCGGTGAAATCGCGCTTAATCTCACCAGTTGCACCGGATACAATGGTGGTGTTTGGTAGACCTAAGGGACGACGTGGGTCTTACAAACAGTGGCAGGAAGAGAACATTGCACCACAAGTAGTATACGAAATTCTCTCACCCAGCAACAATGCTTCGGAGATGGAACGCAAGCTAGAGTTTTACGAAACCTATGGGGTGGAAGAATACTATCAGTATGACCCAGACCGTTACGAACTCAAAGGTTGGCGACGGCAAGGTGAACAGTTGCTACCAATTGCTCAGATGGATGGGTGGACGAGTCCTCGGTTGGGGATTCGGTTTGCGGTGGGCAACCATGAACTGGTGATTTACCGTCCAGACGGACGGCAATTTTTGAGTCCGGTGGAGTTGGATCAACGGGCAGAACAGGAACGTCAACGGGCAGAACAAGCGGAGCAACAATTGCAGGATATGCAAGCTTTGCTCGAACAGTATCGTGAGCGCTTTGGGGAATTAGATAGTTAGTCTCCATTTGACCTGCTGAGAACATTGTTTTATTTTATTTTCATAGAACTAACCTACGGTATGTACACAAATACCACTAGCTAAAATACCGAGAATTTTATTCACATCTTTGAGATAATATTCACTCAAATCAATCGTTAATATTTGTCCTTCTAGTTTTAGGAATTGCCAAATGCTACCTGTTGTCACTGCACCGTAAATTGTTTTAATTTCTATTGCTGCTTGCTGATTAAAAATTTGGGCTGCTACCATTTCTGCTGCACATTGACCCAAACCCGCATTAATATTCTCTTTTTTCGCTTCTACAACCGTAATTACTGGTGCTGTCACAATCAAGATTTCTGGAGATTGGGTAATAATAAAATCACAAGTCCCGTTTAATCCTTTCGTTTCGTCAACAGTAAAATCCACCCCAGAAAATAAACTAATTTGCTCGTTTAATTGTCGCCGTAAATCAACAAGAATTGGCGCAATAATTAATTCAGAACGGGCTTTTTCACTGTTACTTCCCAACGCTATCTCTAGGTTATAATTGAGTGTTTCTGTGAGTAAATTACTGGCAGCTAATTCGGCAACCTCAGCGAAAAAATCGCGTTTTTCTAACGTAGTTAAGCCAAAAGCTTGTTTGGCTTTAGCTAGACTAAACTCGCTATATGACATAGAGCCATCACTCGGTTTAGGGGATTTATAATTGAATACAGTATTATGTTATCTGGAAATCCCAGCACAGGTTAATCTTTGTTGCACCTGTGTAGCGGCTTTATTTGTAACTAACTCAATTTTTCCTTGGTCGTTACGATGCCAGGAAGTAGCTTGGATAAGAGTTTCTCGGGATGAAGGTATTTGTGCCGTGACTTCACCAGTTTTTAGATAAGCAGAGATATCGCGGATGTCAGACCAAGTGCCATCGCTCGTTACCTGCTGATTGGGATTTTGCGGTATTCCACCCCTTCCCGTTGCTACAAAGCTGCTGCCAGTATTATTAGAACAACCTGTAGCAATCTGCTGCGATGAATCTGCTAAGTTTATAGGTAATTCTACTAACCCGGAACTGGGGTCAACTCCAAAATTGTTAATATCTACCGTACCATTGACACCAAATTCAGAACTTGCGGTGATGTCACTATTTGGGGTGAGTTGGGGACGGTAATCAAGTCCGAAGATACCTTCAGTAGTGATTTGAATATTGCCACCATTCCCTTGGACTGCGTTGGCGATAATGTCGCTGTTTTCCAGTCCAATAATGAAGAGAGCATTAATCGTAATGTTGCCGCCGTTACCTTTTCCGCCTGATTCAGATGATATCTGGCTATCCCGTCGCATCAACACAGTATCATGTACTTGCAGGTTGAGATTACCACCTTTGCCACCTGAAAGGATAGAGGAATCAATTCGCGTTTCTGGTAGTTGAGGAGGAGGAAGTAATCGATCCTCTTCTGATGGCTGCGGTAAAACATCCGACGGTAATGGAGTTACAGGAACATCTTCTAAGCGATCGGGTGGCAAAGAACTGGGATTCGGAGTTTGTGCGATTATTTCGCTGCTTTGCAAAGCGCAGAACGCCGGCTGATAGTCAGACAATACTGCTGTCAGAACAAAGCCGAACATTAGAGGTCTTATCTCAGTGAAAATACTTAAATATTTGTTTAATATTTCTTTAATAATGGAGCAATAATAACTTGTTTCACTCTCACCCTTCTCCTGAATTTACCTAATTTTCTTTACCTGGTAGGCAGTAATTTTTGACAATTTGCTCTGCAACGGCTCAACCTTCTGTATCGCCAAAGTAAAGAGTTTGTCACTTCCAAAGATGCTACAAACTTTTTCTGAGTCCTGTTGCTATATGAAGTTAGAAAATTATTTGCTTGGTTTGCGTATATTAAATTACTTACTTTTTCTTCACATTCATCTGGTTAATCCCATTACTAGATGTAGTTATTGAGATATAACTATAGACATAGTGACTCTCTTTTTTAGTATTGGCACTAGAGTAAATACTGATTTCGCCTAGAGCGATGAAAAGTCCCAACTTGACTCAGAATTAAAATTTTTTGACTAAAAAATTTTAAACTGGTTATGAATATCCCCTTTATAGAGACATTACACGTAACATCTCTACAGCATCGTATTTATTTGCAACATAGTTAAAATTGCTGTAATCGAGAATTACCTAGAAAAATTACCTATTCCTTTAGAAATAGTTAAACTATATCTCCAGTATGATTTTGCGAATCAGTCGGAATTTTTACACTGATTTTCCAGCATCTAATGTTACTTTCCAACTATATGAAACTCCTCTTTGAGTTATATAATTACTGGCATTATTAGTTATTAATTATTTTGTTACTAATGACTAAACATGGTATTTAAATTCTATTAATTTATATACAAACTTCGTCTTGAACTTAACATCATCGATTTATGACACAATCCCCACCTTCAGGACATGAACCGGAGCCTTCTAATCGTCGTTTCTGGCTTTTGCTTTTAGGTCGAACCAGTCTTGCCTTGGGTGGAATTTTAGCAATTGGAATTGCCGCAGGTAGTTGGTGGGCTTGGAAATTTGTTCAAAATGATTTAGCTCCCTTAGTTGAGACGAATCTTAAGCAATTGCTTGGACGACCTGTGGAGTTAGGCAAAGTTGAAGGTTTTTCCTTTAATAGTCTGAAGTTTGGCTCGTTATCGGTACCCGCAACTGCGAACGATCCAGATAAATTGGCAGCACAAGCTGTGCAAGTAGAATTCTCTCCTTGGCGACTGTTGTTTAACCGAACTTTGGAATTAAATGTTGTTTTAATCCGACCTAGTGTTTACATTGAACAAGATAAGAGCGATCGCTGGGTTTCGACTGAAATTAAGACTGGGGAAGAAAATGCTGGTTTAGTTAAAACTGATTTGCAGGGGATTCGGTTGGAGAATGCCGATATTGTGTTAGTACCAAATCCGAAACCGGGCACACCTCGGAGCTTGGTGGGGTTGGATGCGGTTAACGGACTTGCCCGATTTTTACCCCAAAAGCAGGGGGTTAGCTATGAACTCAGCGGTCAACCCACCACGGGGGGTGAAGTAAAAATTACGGGGGTGACACAAACTGCAACTCAACAAACCAACCTCAATATCCAAGCCCAAAATTTCCTAGCATCTGATTTGACTCGATTGGTGAAAGTGCCACTTACCTTGCAAGCGGGTCGGGTAAATAGCAATTTAATGGTTCAATTGCAACAAAATCAGCCAAAAATTTCCCTTACCGGGACGGCTGCTGTTGCTGGGGTAACTGCACAAGTTGACAATGTTCCCCAAAAGTTAACAAATATTATTGGAAGGCTCAATTTTCAGGGTCAGAAGGTTGCTATAGAGAACTTGAGTACAAGCTATGGCAAAATTCCAGTTCAGCTGACTGGAGCTGTTGATACCCAAGCAGGTTACAACGTTTCTGCCCAAGTCAAGCCAGTCAGTGTCAAAAATCTTTTGGACACGCTGAAATTTAAAGCACCAGTTCCAGCAACGGGAGAAGTGCGAGGAGATTTTCAGGTGCAAGGACTAATCAGAGAGCCGATTGTGACTGGAACTGCCAGCACAACGAAACCCACTCAAATTGACCGGGTTCAATTTAAAGCTATCAGCAGTAAGTTTAAAGCAAATATATCTCAAACTGCATCGTCCATTACTGTTTCCAACTTTCAAGCGACACCAACGGTAGGGGGAGAAATTGCCGGAAGCGGTCAAGTTAAAGTGGGAAGAGTTGCTGGGGTATCATTGGATGTCCAAGCTCAAGGTGTTCCAGCTTCGGCTCTAGCCCGTGCTTATGGTATTGTAACTCCTATCGATCTTGGCAATGTCTCAGCTAATGCGAAAATTTTGGGTTCAGGCAATCAGCCGTTAGAAATGGCATTGGACAAGATTCAGGTGAACCCAACAGCAGGGGGGCAAATCACGGCTAGCGGTCAAGTTCAACTGGCATCTCAAGGTCGGGTGTCCTTGGATGTGCAAGCTCAAGGTTTACCAGCAAATACTCTGGCTCAAGCCTACAATGTTTCACTCCCGATTAATATTGGGGGTGTATCGGCAAAAGCCAAGGTTTCTGGCTCACTTGGGAAACAGCCTTTGGAAATTGCCTTCTCTAATATTCAAGCGAATCCAGAAATCGGGGGGCAAATCTCAGCCAGCGGTCAAGTTCAGTTGGCATCTCAAGGTAAGGTGTCCTTGGATGTGCAAGCTCAAGGTCTACCAGCAAATGCTCTAGCTAAAGCATACAATGTTTCAGTCCCAATTAATATTGGGGGTGTATCGGCAAAAGCCAAGGTTTCTGGCTCACTTGGGAAACAGCCTTTGGAAATTGCCTTCTCCAATATTCAAGCAAATCCACAAGTCGGAGGGCAAATCACAGCCCGGGGTCAAGTTCAATTGGCATCCCAAGGTAGAGTTTCGATAAACGTGCAAGCTAATAATTTACCCGGAGATGCGATGCCTTTGGCGACCTTCGGTATCGCCAAAGCATACAACACTTCACCGTCCATTACTATTGGTAATGTATCAGCCAACGCTAATATTTCTGGTTCTCTGAAAAATTTACAGGCAATAGCGCAGTTGCAAGCGCCTAAAGCCACTTACCCGGTAACCGGACAAGTTACGATTAGTAAGGGACAAAATCTTCAGTTCCAAGATGCCGTTTTGAAGTTCGCAGGCGGTACAGTTAGGGGTAGAGGTCAGCTTGTAGAAAATCGCTGGCAGGCTTTTGTTGATGCCGAACAGATTCAGTTATCGCGTTTTCAACAAATACCACCTCAGTTCCGAGGACTTTTGAGCAGTAAGTTGAATTTGTCTGGAACCACTGCTTCTTTCCAACCTCCAGACATTCAAGCTACAGGACAAGCGAGTCTGAATGTGGCAGGAGGTACGGTTAATTTAAGAGATATTAACCTGAATGCTGGACGTTGGCAAGCTACTGCAAATATTTCTCAAGTTCAAGTGAACCGTTTTAATCAGCAATTACAAGGACGATTTAACAGCAACTTACGTTTGGCAGGGACTACCTCATTCCAACTTGCAGATATTCGAGCCATCGGACAAGCAAGTCTTTCTCAAGTGCCGCTACTTAACCAGCCTCTAAATGCTCAATTTCAGTGGAACGGTCAACAGATTATCGTTCAACGGGCAACTACCCCAGGGTTGAGCGCTAATGGTATTGTTGCTGTCCAGTTGCCACCAACTGGGACACCGCAAATCGCCGACTTCAATTTTAACGTGCAGGCGCGGGGTTACAATTTAAAAAATACTCCCTTCAAACTTCCTGCAAACTTAGCGCTGGCAGGGCTAGTTGATTTTAGCGGAAAAGTGATAGGGACTCCAACTACTCCGACTGCATCTGGAGATATTCGACTGCGGAATTTGGCTGTAAATAACTTGGCATTTGACCCAGTTTTAAATGGAAGTCTGAATTTCCAAGGGGGACAAGGGGGACAGCTACAACTTGCAGGTACCCAAGACAGGATTGCAGTTAACCTAAATGCTGATAATCGTCCGACTTCATTTTTAGTCCAGCGTGCCGAAGCTGTGGCAACTGGTAAATCGGAAGGAAATAATCTCCTTGTCAACGTCAAAGACTTTCCCGTCGCTGTTCTAGAGAACCTCGTCCCTAACAATAGCTTAAATTTAAAGCCGATCGCTGGGAAAATATCTGGGAATTTAGCTGTCAATTTAACTGACTTTGCCACTGTTGGAGACGTAGCGATCGCCCAACCTCGCATTGGCAGAGTCGCAGCTTCCCAATTCCAAGGACGCTTAAGTTATGCCAAGGGTGCTGCGAGTTTAACTAATGGTGAATTGCGGTTGGGTGACAGTTTGATATCTCTAAGTGGAAATGTGCAAGCTGGGAACAATCCCCAATTTCAACTCCAAGCGAATTTGAACCAAACCAAAATCCAGAATGTCTTACAAGCATTCAGTATCTTTGATTTCCAAGATTTTTCCACAGGGTTGAAGCCACCGAAATTAGGTACAGCATCAGCACTGCAAACTCAGCCTGTAAGTTTAGTTTCTGCTGATTTACTAACGCAATTACAGCAGTTCTCCAAATTTGCAGACTCAGTGGCACAACAGCGCACACAGCAAGAAGTAGCATCATCAACTTCCGTACCTACGCTTGCAGAATTAGAAGGTGCCCTCAACGGACAATTAACCGTTGCTGGTTCGTTAAAATCTGGGGTGAATGCCAACTTTAATTTTGGTGGCTCTAACTTGAAATGGGGTAATTACAACATTAATGAAGTCGTCGCTCAAGGCAATTTTGCCGATGGCACTTTAACACTACAGCCTTTACGTGTGGGTTTGAACGACGGACTCTTGGCTTTTGCCGGACAGGTGGGGAGCGAAGAACTATCTGGACAGTTACAAGTAAACAGTTTGCCTGTAGAAATTTTACAGCCATTCCTAGAGAAATTACCAGTAGCGGTCACGGGGAAGTTGAATGCAAACACCACTGTCGCAGGCAGTTTAAAAAACCCCAGAGCGATCGGAGAAGTGACCCTAGCTGATGCAACCTTAAACAAGCAACCAGTACAGACAGGGGAACTGAACTTCGGCTATAACAATGCTCGGTTGAATTTTGCTAGTAACTTATTGCTCACGGGCACAGAACCCGTGAAAATTACAGGTAGCATACCTGCCGAGTTGCCCTTTACTTCAGTAAAACCGGATAGCAATCAAATAACTATCAACGCTAACGTCCAAAATGAAGGTTTAGCATTGTTAAATGTGCTTAACAACCAAGTTAATTGGGTAGACGGTCAAGGACAAGTTAATGTAGCAATCCAGGGTACTTTGAAGGAGCCAATTATTACCGGGAATGTGAATGTCAATAATGCAACATTAAAAGCACAGGCACTCTCAGAACCATTGACAAATGTCACAGGAACACTACAATTTAATGGCGATCGCGTGGTTGTCGAAGGTATTCAAGGACAGTATAGTCGTGGTAACTTAACTGCTGCGGGAATCCTCCCGATTTTTGCCAGTCAACAAGCACAGCAAGAAGCCGCAACCAATCCCCTGACTGTATCGCTCAACGACCTAGCTTTGAATGTTGAAGGACTATACCAAGGAGGGGTCAGTGGGAATGTCGCCATTACCGGAACAGCCTTGAAACCTACAATTGGTGGAGCGATTCGGCTGAAGAACGGTGAAGTCTCGTTAGCACAAGAAGCGGCGAATACGACACCAAAAGCAGCAACTACCCCAGAATTTTTTAATCTACCTTCACAAACGACAGAAACCACAACTATTCCGCAACCAGTAGAAAGCCCAACGACAAGCCCCACAGCCCGTCCTCCGATAGAATTTGCCGGTCTACAGCTGATTTTAGACGATAACGTTCGCGTCACCCGTCAGCCCCTACTTAGTTTTGTGGCAAAAGGCGACTTAACTATCAATGGTACTTTAGCCGATCCTCGTCCCCAAGGAATCATTCGTCTTACAGGGGGGCAAGTAAACTTATTTACCACTCAGTTCACCTTAGCGCGTGGCTACGAACAAACGGCAGAGTTCACTCCCAGTCAAAAACTCGACCCCACCCTCGATGTTCGGCTTGTAGCAATTGTACCTGAAGCGGCTGGGACTCGCGCTCCGACCACACCTATATCTAGTGAAATCGCCGATGTTCCGACAAGCAGCCTCGGCACCTTGCGAACCGTGCGTGTCCAAGCCACAGCTACAGGTCTTGCAAGTCAATTGTCTGATAATTTGGAGCTAACTAGTGAACCGCGTCGCAGTGAAGGAGAAATAGTTGCTTTGCTGGGTGGTTCTATTATTAATACCTTCACTCAACAAGATGCAACATTAGGCATTGCCAGTATAGCTGGTTCTACCTTGTTAGGTGGCTTGCAAGGAACTATTACTTCAATCGGAGAAGCAATCGGCTTTAGTGAATTTCGTCTTTCTCCTACGATAATAACTAACCAAAAATCGAACGCTTCAGTACTGGGGTTATCAGCAGAGGGTGTGTTTAACATTGGGAATGATTTTTCTGTGTCCCTCTCTCAGGTTTTTGCTGCCGATCAACCTTTGCGTTACAACGTACTGTATAGGCTTAATGATGACATTCTGGTGCGAGGCTCAACTTCTTTTTCTGACGACAGTCGAGCTGTGGTTGAGTATGAAAAACGGTTTTAGGATCGCTAATTGCTTATCCCGAAATTATTTGTGTTGACAATGTATATGCATATTTTGTATACTCATTGTAGGGACAAGAAGAGGAAAGAGATTAATGCAACCTCATACAGAAGCGTCCAACCATCAAAACCGGGATGTCACCATTAACATCCGCGCACACCAGAGACAGCGGGATTTAATCGATCGCGCCGCAGAAGCCCTTGGCAAGAACCGTTCCGATTTCATGTTGGAAAGCGTGTGTCGGGAAGCAGAAGCGGTTTTGCTGGATCGGCGGCTTTTTATGTTGGATGATGACAAGTTTCAGCAATTTATCGAACTACTGGATGCCCCACCTTCAACCAATGCAAACCTCCATACCTTGCTAACCACCAAAGCACCGTGGGAACAGTAGAACGTGAGTAGCTACCAAAGCGGAGTAATCCGGAGTAAAACATAGTATTAGTACTAAGTTTTATTAAAGGTAGGAATTAACCTACCCAGTTACACCAGACTCAGCTAGAGAGAAGTCTAGCTACGCTCCCAAAAGGTCAGGACCTTAATAGGATACGGTCAAACGTTGCTAGTCCTAAGCGGTCGGGTACAAGAACATTGCCTAGTTTGGTCAGGTGAAACACTTGTATCTGTGAACTACCCTCGTCAGGTGTGACTAAGCCTGTGAGCATTGTCAAAGCAAACTTTACCCAAATATGGGAGCGGCGTAAATGCCAACCAATCATGTATTTGTTCTGAATGCCGATAAAAATTTTTTAAGCATGGTTCATCCAGCCCGTGCCAGAAAATTATTATCACAAAATAAGGCTAGTGTTTTCAGAACATTTCCATTTGTAATCATCCTGAAAAAACAAATACAAATACCGCATTTGAAGCAGTACATTTTGAAAATAGACCCTGGTGCTGTTTGGACTGGATTTGCAATTCAATGCGGCTTTGAAATAGTATTTCAGATGGAATTAAAACATCGTAGTAATGCAATCAAATCAGACTTGCACCTACGTTCCGGATTTAGACGTGGTAGACGTTCCCGTAATTTACGGTATCGCAAAAAACGTTTTGACCGGAAAAAGCAATTAGGATGGCTTGCACCATCTTTGAGACACCGAGTTCAAACAACAGAAACATGGATAAAAAGGTTTATAAAATATTGCCCAATCTCAGCAATCGAAATTGAACAAGTCAGGTTTGATACTCAGAAAATTATTCAACCAGAAATTTCTGGAGTTGAGTATCAACAGGGTGTCTTATGGGGTTATGAAATCCGAGAATACCTCCTAGACAAATGGGGTAGAAAATGCGCTTACTGTGATGTAGAGAATGTCCCATTAGAAATTGAGCATATACAAGCCAAATCTTCTTGTGGAAGTGACAGAGTTAGCAATTTGACTCTAGCTTGTCATGACTGCAATCAACAAAAAGGGAATCTTGATGTCGCTGATTTCTTAAATCAAAAGTACAAGTTTGATTTAATTGCAGCAAAAAACAGGATAGACAAGATTTTAAAACAACGAACTTCACCCCTCTCATCCGCTGCTGCTGTAAATTCCACAAGATTTGCAATCGTTGATGCTGCTAAAAGACATAACAGCAATGTTCTGTGTTGGACTGGTGGTAGAACAAAAATGAATCGTTGTCAACAAGGATTTCCCAAGTCTCATAGCATTGATGCTGCTTGTATTGGAGAGTCTGGTAGTCAAATTAAATTTTTGACTACACAGCCATTAATAGTGGAGGCCAAAGGACATGGAACAAGACAAAGTAGACGAACGAACGATAAAGGCTTTCCAGCTATAACAGTCAAAACAGACAAAAAGACAGGTGAAAAAACAACTAGTACAGTTGCACCAAAAAGGAGTTATAAACATATACAAGCAGGAGACATAATCAAATTTGAATTAAAAAAGGATAGTAAAACTTGTTCTGACAAAAAAAAGGCTATTGAATCAACAGTCAAAGTTAAAGCCGGGTGGTATACAGCAAGAGTAAAGACACCAACACCAAAGGGTTTTGAAGTCAAAATAGGCGAACATCGTGTAACTGTATCTTCGATGGTTGGTGTAAAGTTTATTTATCGAAATGATGGGTTTAGTTACAGCTTCCTTTAAGTTGCTATTTATTCCGTTTGACTCCAATATATCGATTTCTAGTGATTAGACAAGAACAACAAATTCAAGCTCCTGAACCTCTCAACGCGGAACATGAACTGGAAGATTTTGATTCCGGTAATGCCGAACTGAATGAGTGGTTAAAAAAACGTGCCCTGAAAAATGAAGGTAGTGGAGCCTCCAGGATTTATGTGGTAACGGTGGGGGGAAAAGTTATTGCCTATTATTGTTTGGCAAACGGCAGTGTGATAAATACTACTGCTCCTGGTAAAGTGCGGCGCAATATGCCAGACCCGATTCCTGTCATGGTCATCGGACGATTGGCGGTAGATATCCATTGGCAAGGGAAAGGCATCGGATATGCGCTGGTGCGGGACGCGGTTCTTCGTACCCTCCAGGCCGCAACGATTGCAGGTATCAGGGCGATTCTTGTTCATGCCGTGAACGAGGAGGCGAAGAAATTCTATGAGAAATGCGGCTTTATCCCTTCCCCTGTTGCCCCGATGACGCTTATGGTAACGATCGCAGATGCAAAAGAAGCGCTTGGAATCACAATTATAACTGATTTACCGAACTTGATATAAAAACTGAGCGATTGGCTTTAGTGAATTTCGTCTTTCTCTTAGCATAATAACTAACCAAAAATTGAACGTTTCAGTACTGGGGTTATCAGCAGAGGGTGTGTTTTACATTGGGAATAATTTTTCTGCCTCCCTCTCGCAGGTTTTTGCTGCCGATCAACCTTTGCGTTACAACGTACTGTATAGGCTTAATGATGACATTCTGGTGCGAGGCTCAACTTCTTTTTCTGACGACAGTCGAGCGGTGGTTGAGTATGAAAGACGGTTTTAACAGCTGACAAAAATATCTAACTACATTTTGTATCTTTGGGTAGCCTTTTTGAACCGCTTCTTTGCTTCCTGAGGTGGCTAATTCTTCTTCTCAAGTAATAAATACTGCTTAATCTACATTTATTACAACCGTTTATTTACCTGTTTTTAATGTGGTGAAGGTTTTATTTATAATCCCTGAAACTCTTTCACTCATTGAGATGTCTGGTATTTTTATCTGCGAACGCCCTGTGGCTGATTATTTTTTTAATGCTACATTTGCAGTCAGCACAATTGGTTGTTGAGTAAATGGAGAGGAATGTGAACAGACCTTCATACGTTTTTATTGATCGCAGTGTAGAGGATTACCAAACCCTACTCTGCAATGTCAAGTCTGGCTATCAAGTTGTCCTGCTAGATAAAGACCGTGACGGCATCGCTCAGATTAGCGAAGTTTTGCAAAGCAGCCAAGAAGTTACTGAAGTCCATTTAGTAGCACATGGCAGCCCCGGTTGCCTATATCTAGGTAATACCCGGCTTGATTTCGACAGCTTGCGGCAATATGCAGGTTACTTGCAGCAATGGCGCTTTTCTCTTGCCCAATCCGCCAACATTCTTATCTACGGTTGTCGTGTTGCCTCCAAGGGATGCGTAGATATTTTAAAACCCCTGCACGCACTGACGGGAGCAAGTATCGCTGCATCAAGCCAAGAAATTGGTAAAGGTAAATGGGAACTCGACAAACGGATTGGCGATGTTACCGCAGCCTTGGCATTTACGCTCCAAGTGCAGCAAAGCTATGCAGGTACTCTCAGCCCTGCCTTTGCCCTTAGTAACAACACTCTAATCCCTTTCGATACTGCCAGTCCCAGTAATCTTAGCAGTACTATCCCAATTACTGGTTTAGGGACGGACAGCTTATTAGGCATAGACTTCCGACCCCAAAACGGCAAACTATATGGAATTGCGGCTGATGGTGCAGGTGGTGTCAAAGTTTATGCCATCAGTATTCAGACCGGAGCGGCTACTCAAATTGGAACATCAGCGTCATTCGTCGATGCAAATGGGGTAGCGATCGCCATCAACAAAAATGCCAGCTTTGGGCTTGACTTCAACCCAACCGTCGATCGTCTCCGCGTTGTTACGAACGATGGTTTAAACTTCCGGATTAACCCAAATAATGGGGCGGCAGTTGATGGCAACACTACTGTAATAGGTAACCAACCAGATGGCAACATTAGCAGTGGTACTACTACAGTTGATGCCACTGCCTACACGAACAATGCTCCCAATGCTACGGTAACTACACAATATACACTGGATGCAAATAGCAACGCCCTATTTATCCAGAACCCACCCAATATTGGTACTCAAACGTCAGTACTGCCAATAACTCTGGGTGGTAGCCCGCTAGACTTTACTGCTGCCAATGGGTTTGACATTCCAGCAGGCGTGAATATCACCACATCGAATACTCCAGCAACCGGAAAGGCATTTAGCGCCCTCACTGTTGGTGGTCGGACGGGGCTATACGCGATTGAACTATCTACCGGTGCTGCCACGTTAGTTGGAGCGATCGGTTCGGGTACAGTTCCAATCCAAGGCTTTGCTGTTCAAAGCGAGGCTGTTGCCAATGGTACACCGCTCATCGGCCTCAACAGATCGGGACAACTACTCCGCTTCAACAGTGCTAATCCCGGTACAGCTACCACTGTGACAATTGCCGGACTAGTTACAAACGAGACACTGGTAGGTATTGACTTTCGTCCAGCTACAGGGCAATTGTTCGGTCTGGGTGTCAACAGTACCAGCGGTTCAAGTACTTTGTACATTATTGACCCGCAGGGAGGAGCCGCCACAACAGTCGGTACAGTTACTGATGCCACAGGTAGTCCAGTTTCGTTGGCAGGTAGTACCCAGTTTGGTATCGACTTCAATCCGACCGTCGATCGCCTCCGCATCGTCACCAATACCGGATTGAACTTCCGCATCAACCCCACCAATGGCGCGTTCGTTGATGGGGATACTGTAACAACAGGCACTCAGCCAGATGGGAAGATAAATGGCAGTACTACTACAGTCGATGCCACTGCTTACACTAATAGCTTTGGTGGTGCTACTGTTACCACCCAATACACGCTGGATGCTAACAGCGACAAGCTATTTATCCAAAACCCGCCCAACAATGGTACTCAGACAGCGCCATTGGCAATTACTCTCAACGGTAGCCCACTTAATTTTGATGCCGTCAACGGCTTTGATATTCCTTCGGGAGTGCGGACAACTGCATCAAATACAGCGACATCCGGATTAGGTTTGGCAGCTTTGACGGTTGCCGGCGCTACCAATCTCTATTCGATTGACCTTGCAACCGGTGCTGCTAACAATCTTGGTGTAATTGGTTCAGCAACAACAGGACTAATCGGTTTAACCGCTGCTGAAACCCCTAATAATCTCACCCTCTCTACTAACTTCGCCGCCAACGGCAGGGCAATTGTCAAGACTGGGGGTAATTCCTCAAGCTTCGTGCAGTTTTCCCTCACTAGTAAGGAAAACGTATTCGCCAACGAACTCGTTGCTTTCAATGTCGATGACGACCTTGGTACTATTAATGGCATTGCTCCTGGCGCAACAGGTTATCTTGAAGCTGCTGTAACCCGCTCTCGGGTTATCTTCTCGACAATTGCCAACAATCCTAACGGTTTTGGAAACGGACAATCGAGCATTCTAGATTTTGGGGCAAATGCACGTTTCTCTACCTTTTTAATTCAAAACGGTAGCCTTGATGGGTTGCGAGCAGGACAAGTACAGAGCAGTAGCGTTATTTTCAGCAATCAAACTTCGCTACGTGTAACTGATGCGATCGCTAGCGGCTTCACCTTGAGCTTTGAGGATAGCCCCAGTAACAGCAGTGCCTTCAATGACGCAGTGGTACGGGTCAGTTTTGTTAATCAAGGCACAGCAGCCATCTCAGCTTTACAGAGTCAGGGACAAGGAGAATTACTCGATTTGCGCTCTCTCACAGGACAAGTTAATGCCACTTTCACTATCAATCGTGAAGCCGCTTTCGAGAATTTCGTTGGGTTTTATCGTGTCCTAGATCGGGACGGAGGAATCGATACCAATGCTGATGGAAAGGCGGATATCCTGCCGGGAACAGCAGGCTACACGCAAGCAGCTATAAACAATCGTGTCGCTGGAGTTGACTTGAAGGTGGGGAACCAGCAGACAGCGAATATTGCAGGACAACTTACGGGTGGCTCTATCTATGTTCCCTTCATGATTGCGAACGGAACAGTAGCTGAAGTTGTCAGCGGTCAGAAGTTAAATGACGTGTACTTACCGTTTTTGGGAGCGAATGCCGATAAAGCCGATCATGTTCGTCTATTGGGCAGCAACACCTTTGGCTTCGAGGATTTGTCAGGTGGAGGAGACAGGGACTTCAATGATGTAATTGTTCAGGTTAAGTTTGCTTAACAGCGAAATTACTACAGCAAATTTCAACTTTGTGAGGTACAGAAATACCCCTCCCCAACCCTCCCCTTGCCAAGGGGAGGGGGTGTACTTCATTTACTTGCAAAGTGCTGTATACAAATAAATTCATAAAACAGACGTAGGATTTCTACGTCTGTATAAAAATATTTGTATGGCTAAGATATTGTTTATAAACGTTTTTCCACTACTAAGGTGAGACTTATCCATTCACCTTTATCACTGTAGGTACGGATCATCCTTTGGCGGAGGTTTGGTTCAATTAACCAACCAACTTCTAAAAATAAAGGTTGCCGTAATTGAGCTTTTTGGGGAAAAGTTGCGGAAGCCCCATCAGGTAGCAATAATACCTGTATCTCATTTTGAGGATTTTTGTCAAAGGAGATAATGGAGCCTTTAACGGTGCCCGTGGAAGTAATTATACGGTTATTAAAGGTTGTATTTTGAACTAAATTGCCAGCGTCATCCAGGTGTAATTGCATTTTTGTAGAGTAAGTATCAGGCGATCGCCAATCTGGATAGATTGTCACAGCTTCACCAATCCATTCTCCCAACAAAGCTTCTACTGTTAAGGGCGGGTGTTCTGTTGCTGGGGTTCCTGTTAGATGTTCGCGAATTAGGGTGAGTTTTTCTAAGTTATTATTCTTATCAAATAGTTGCACCAAGCGCAAGCGGCGATTTTCGGAAATTAAACCGAGTTCTGCCCCAAATTCCGAGAATGGCGCAAGTTGCTGCGAACCGTAAGAAAACGCTCCATTTTCAAAGAATAGAATACCCCGTGATAGAGAACTGTATTCTAAAACTAAATCTTCTTGTCCCTGACGGCGAACAGTTTGACGCATTGTCTGATTATTGTCTAATCCCTCAAAGGAAACAACAGAAGGAATATCTTCTAATATTTCACCCTTGGGAGAGATGCGGGTAAATGAACCTTCCCATACACCCAGATTTTGGAGCAAAGATTCCCATTGTGATTTCATGGTTTGTTAGTTGTTGGTGGTTACTTAAAAAAACTAGGTGTGACTCGCAAGCCCCCTAAATCCCCCAATTCTGGGGGACTTTGAATTTTTTCTCGCCCAAAATTGGGGGTAGGGGGGCTTCCAATTACCCAGCAAGCCACGATAATAGAACGTGTCGATGGACGGACTGAGAGCTTAGAAGCGATTGTGAGACGACTTGACCGTAATTATGAGGAACAAAAATCACAGTTTCAAGAGTTTCAACGCAGTACTAACGCTGCATTGGAGCGAATTGATCGGGTTTTGGATTATCTGTTCAGGCAACAAGGGGGCTAGGTGGAATCTTCTCAAAATTTTAATTGTTAGTTGTTAATTGTTAACTCCCAACTTCCAACTCCTAACTCCTAACTCCTAACTCCTAACTTCCAAATCACCCTCTAGCAAACCGTCGAACAGCAAATAAGCTCCCCATTAATCCTACAGCAGCGCCGAAACTCAGAAGAATCAGTGGTAAGAGTAAAGTTTGAGTCACAGTAAGCTGCAGACCGTTAGTGATAAATTTGATAAATTCTGGTTGATTTGCTAGCAACTTGCCCAAAAATTGTTGAATTAGAGAAATAAAACTCCAGGCGATCGCACCACCGACTAAGCCGTAAATTATACCTTGTAAAATAAAAGGTAAATAAATCCATGCCGATGTTGCCCCTACCAATTGCATGATTTCAATTTCTCGACGTCGTGCCATCACAATCAGCCGAATGGTGGTACTAGTGACAGCGATCGCCGTTGTGGTCAGAATGATGGTAATAGTTAAAGTAACCCAGTTCAATCCTTCATGTAACTGGGCGATGCGTTTGACGGCTTCATCTACATACTGCACTGTCTGAACTCCGCGCAATTTCGCAAGTTGGGTAGCCAAAGTTGGGACAACATCAGAATTACGTGCCTTCACTTTCATCTCATCAACTAGAGGATTATTTCCTAGCTGTTGGGTAGCACCTTCGATATCAGAAATCTTTAATTCTTGAACTAATTTAGTCCAAGCTTGCTCTTTGGTAATAATTGTAATATCTGCTACTTCGGGCATTCTTTGAATCAGGGGTGCGATCGCTTCGGAGCGTGCATCGGCATTAAGATACACTGACACTTCCAATTGGCTGCCGAATTGGTTGAGCAGTTTTTCAAGCTGCCATGAACTTTGCAAGCTTAAACCGAATAAAAATAACAATACCGTGACAGTGCTTATAGCAGCCCAGTTCATCCACCCTCCCCTGATCAAACCGAGAAAAGTTTCTTTTAGTAGATAGTCAAGTTTAGTTAGAAATTTAAACACATCACACCAGATTGAGCTTCATAGCACTATTTATACACGAATATTATGGCAACGGTGTTTAACACAGATGCAAGCCTTGCCAACAATTGCTTGTCTCAATAAATTTTTTATCTGAATCTGTTTTTTAAGATGTGTCCAGATCCCCCACTTCTTTAAGAAGTCGGGAATCTAAATTTTCACGATTTACTATTTTTTATATTTCAGGTTGGCTATATACATTTCTCAGTACTTGTTTTGTTAAATTATAACTTTTGGAGTATGGCGATCGCTTGCAACCAAAACCATTGATAGATTTGACAGTACCTATCTTTTGCTATATATGGAATTATGTCTTTTTCGATAATTGAGTTTAGACAAAACAGTATTTTATAATTATTTAGTATAAAGGATTTAATTTATCATTTGAAGTGTGATTATTTTAATTTAACGATAATTCTGTCATGAGTCGATAAATAAACATATTTTTATAAATAAATCAGGGGTCAATTAAAATGTCTGTGAATCAAATATTGCCAAAATATCTAGAAACCGATAGTAAATTATTTCAAACAACCCAAAGTGAAGTAAAAATAAATTCCGTCAAACCTAATGAAATGAATGTGGCTGAAATAGTCATTGCTTGGGGAGTCGGAATTTCCAGCTTTTTTATTTTTTGGGCGATTTTTTGGGTGGCACTATCTAAGATAATGAATGTTGTCAAAGATAATCAAATATTTCTGAAGACAAAACCTTTAAGTAAACTTCCTTGTCAAAACTGTAAATATTTTTCTAGTAATTATTATATGAGATGTGCTGTCAATCCCTCTCTAGTTATGACAAAAGAGGCAAAAGATTGTTCTGACTACTTGCCTGATGATGATGATGCATCTTCGGGAACAGATGTATAATATAAGGCTCGCTAAATAACTTGTAATTTTCCTAATCACTCACCCCCGTAAAGCTGTGCTTTACGTCCCCTCCCCGCTTGCGGCTACGGTGTACACACAAATCCTATCGCCCTCACCCTGGAAGGGTGGGGCTACACTAACAAAGCCCACCTGCGTGGGCTAAAATCTCTTTAGCCCACGCAGGTGGGCTTGGCCCGTATAGCCCACCCTTCTAGGGTGAGGGGCTTGTGTGTACACGGTAGCCGCTTGCGAGGAGGGGATAAAGGGGTGGGGTTCAATTTTTAATTTTCAACTCCTAACCCCTAACCCCTAACTCCTAACTCCTAACTCCTAACTCCTAACTAATTAATCCGGCCACTTCCAATCGCGAATTTCCGGCATATCTTCACCGTACTTTTGAATGTAGTGCTTGTGTTCGATTAGCTTGTATTCCATCATCTGCTTGACGTGTGCAGCTATATAGCCCAATTTTGGTACGCGATCAATTACATCTATCACCAGGTGGAAGCGATCCAAATCATTCAACACGACCATATCAAATGGTGTAGTGGTCGTCCCCTCTTCCTTATAACCCCGTACGTGCAGGTTATCATGATTAGTGCGACGGTAGGAAAGACGATGAATTAACCAAGGATAACCATGAAAGGCGAAGATAATCGGCTTATCGGTGGTGAAAAGAGTATCAAAGTCTTTATCAGTCAGTCCGTGGGGATGTTCGCTTTTTGGTTGTAGTGTCATCAAGTCAACGACATTCACCACCCGTACCTTCAACTCAGGGAAATGCTGACGCAGAATGTCAACTGCGGCTAAAGTTTCCAGTGTTGGAGTATCCCCCGCACAACCCATAACTACATCTGGTTCACCATTTTGGTCATTGCTTGCCCATTCCCAAATTCCAATACCTTTGGTGCAATGCTTCACAGCAGTGTCCATATCTAAGTATTGCAATGCAGGTTGCTTCCCAGCAATAATGACGTTGACATAGTGACGACTTCTCAGACAATGGTCTGTCACGGACAGCAAAGTATTGGCATCGGGGGGTAAATACACCCGAATAATCTCTGATTTTTTATTAACCACATGGTCGATAAAACCGGGGTCTTGGTGAGAGAAGCCGTTGTGGTCTTGCCGCCAAACGTGGGAAGTTAACAGGTAGTTGAGAGAAGGAATCGGTCTGCGCCAGTCAATGTGGCGGGTAACTTTCAACCATTTAGCGTGCTGGTTGAACATAGAATCCACGATGTGGATAAACGCTTCATAACAAGAGAATAAGCCGTGGCGACCCGTAAGTAGGTATCCTTCCAGCCAACCTTGGCAAGTATGTTCGCTGAGAATTTCCATCACCCGACCGTTTGCTGACAAGCGTTCGTCTTCCGGCAGAGTCTGTGCAGTCCAAGTCCTTTCTGTAACTTCAAACACCGCATCCAGACGATTGGATTGGGTTTCATCTGGGCCAAAGATACGGAAATTGCGGCTTGGTTTGTTCAGTACCATAATATCCCGCAGAAATTTGCCCATTACCTTGGTGGCTTCAGATGTAACAGTCCCTGGTTTGGAGACATCTACAGCATATTCTTGGAAATCAGGCATTCTCAAATCGCGCATCAAAAGCCCGCCATTAGCATAAGGGTTATCACCCATCCGCCGTTCTTTTTTCGGTGCGAGTTCTGCTAATTCTGAGATCAGCCTACCGTTGTCATCGAAGAGTTCTTCAGGTTTGTAACTCTTCATCCATTCTTCTAGCAGCTTCAGGTGTTCGGTATTACCCGCCAACGCTCCAAAGGGGACTTGGTGCGATCGCCAAAAATCTTCCGTCTTTTTACTATCAACATCCTTGGGCCCAGTCCACCCTTTAGGACTTCTGAGGATAATCATCGGCCACTGCGGACGATAGTTGAAGCCATTTGTCCGAGCATTTTCCTGGATTTCTCGGATCTCTTGAATCACTATATCTAGGGTTGCTGCCATCTGTTGGTGCATGGCTTCTGGCTCGGAACCTTCGACAAAGTAAGGTTTGTAGCCATAACCCACAAACAAACTTTCCAACTCCTCATGGCTGATGCGTGCTAATACCGTCGGGTTAGCAATTTTATACCCGTTCAAATGTAATATTGGCAGTACTGCACCATCATGCACCGGGTTAAGAAACTTGTTGGAGTGCCAGCTTGTAGCGAGGGGTCCAGTTTCCGCTTCACCATCGCCAACAACGCAAGCCACAATCAAGTCTGGGTTATCGAAAGCAGCACCATAAGCATGGGATACAGAATAGCCAAGTTCACCACCTTCGTGGATAGAACCAGGTGTTTCTGGTGCAACGTGGCTGGGAATACCACCGGGGAAAGAGAACTGTTTGAATAGTTTCTTGATCCCCTCTTCATCTGGGGAGATGTTGGGGTAATATTCGCTGTAAGTACCTTCGAGGTAAGTATTTGCCACCAGTCCGGGGCCGCCGTGACCGGGACCAGCGATATATATTGTATTCAGGTCATATTTTTTGATGACCCGATTGAGGTGAGCGTAAATGAAATTCAGACCTGGAGTTGTTCCCCAATGACCAAGAAGTCTAGGTTTAACATCTTCCAGTTTCAGCGGTTCCTTAAGTAAAGGATTATTCAGTAGATATATTTGACCCACTGAAAGGTAATTCGCTGCACGCCAATAAGCGTTTATCTTCCGCAATTCTTCATCCGTTAATGACTTCGTTTTTGGAGCGCTGGCTAAAGTCATAATGACTCCATTACACAAGGATTTAGGAATTTTTGAGGTCATCTGATCAACGACAAAGATATCCAGTTTCTACCTGGAATATTTGGCATTATATTAATTTTTGAAAATCTATAACTTCTGTGAAGAAATAAACACAATGACCACTCAGAGATTAGCGAACTTTGTATTAAATATCATCTTCTTTAAGAAGGATTTTATGTTTTAGCCCAAAAGTAGTGTTTATTATTAATCAATAAAAGATACTTCTTTGGGTAGATATTCTTAATCGCTACAATATCCTGATTTACATCTTTCACTTTCTCAGTATCGGCAACACAAAAATAACTAAGTATTTATCGATTATGCGACTGCGCTCCTGTTCGCCAGGGATTATAAATCGAATGGCACACTTGTTAAGACATTTTTAGCCCTGAAATAAATTATCCCTTCGGGACCCTGCGCGAACGGGCTTAAAGCTTAAACCCGTTAAAACTGACTTAGCAATGACGATTTAGGCAAGCTTTGGCGTCAGAAGAGGAGCAACCGACTAAGACTTGCTCCATTACGCTGTCAGATGCTGCTGGGAAGTATGAGATTCGAGGGATTTCGGCTGAGGAATTTCCGCCCAGTGAGGTAATAGTTGGGTAGCTAAAGCTCGCTACTTATTAGATAGTGCATACATCCACTAAGAAGCAGATAAACCTTGCCGCTGTTGAAAGTTCTACTGCAGAGGATTTGGCTACTCGCTGGCAGGAGATTGCTGCGGATGTTGCGTTTTAAGGATTGGGCTTGTACTTCGAGATGGTATATAGGGAAACAATTGAGGTTATTGGTGGGGGCATAGTTGAAAAAAGGATATGGGTAGGGGGCGATCGCCTCCTCAATCCCTACGGCTTGAGCGATGTAAATCTGTGTTTCACCGCGCAGGCAGCACCCAGATTGGGTTAGACCAGGTATGCCGGGGTCATACTTAGTTTTTTTGTCTGTTAGGTTCTAGTGGGTGTATTCCGGTCAGGAAAGAGATTCCGATCTAGGTTGCTCTTAGAGATTCAATCTATAATTCCAACAACCCATCTGGCGGTGTAATTTCAATTCGACGCGCATCTAAATTTACAACTGGCGCGATCGCTCTCACAAATGGGATCAAAATAGTCTTGGGATTTTGGATTTTGGATTTCTCCTCCACTTCCTCACTCTCCTGCTCCTGTTCTACTTCTTTCTGATGTAATTTCACCTGCAACAAATCATTACCAGCGGCAATCACATCTACTACCGTACCGATTAATTCACCAGATTCTTGCAGAAAAACGGACATTCCAATCAAATCTGCAACATGATATTCATCTTCTCCCAACTGCGGGCGATCGCTATCCGGTACCATTAATTTACAACCGCGTAACTCTTCTACTTGGTTGCAATTTTCGACTCCGGCTAAATTTATTATATATAAATTTTTACCAGGTACATAACGACCCTTCAGTAATTTTACTGCTTGCGGTTCCTTCTCTCCCGGACGCAATAACCAGCGCTTACCTGCGACCTCAAAGCGTTCTGGGAAGTCTGTAGTCGCATAAACCCGCATCTCTCCTTTCAAGCCTTGAGGTGCCACAATAGTACCAATTTCTAACCAATCGTCTAATTCTGTCATTTGTTATTTGTTTGTTATTTGTTGGTTGTTAGTTGTTAGTTGTTGGTTGTTATTTGTTTGTTATTTGTTGGTTGTTAGTTGTTGGTTGTTGGTTGTTGGTTGTTATTTGTGAATTTCCAACTCCTAACTCCTAACTCCTAACTCCTAACTCCTAACAATTAATCGTTGATAAACGTCTTGTGCCACCTTCGCCAAACGCTGCATTCCAGTAACTATTTCTTCATCGCTACCAGTCAAACTAATACGCAAACATTCATGCTTGTGTTGCCAATCTTCCCTTAAACCGGGGAAAAATGTACTTCCAGGTACAACAATAACACCCACCTGCTTGAGTTCTTGATAAAATTCCCAATCTGTGATGGGCAAGTCTTGCAACCACAACCAAGCAAAGATAGCCCCTTCACCCCGATGCAAAAACCAAGGTAAATTTGCCGGCATTGCTTGATTTAAAGTATCTTCTAAAACAGCAAATTTGTTTTGATAAAAAGGACGAATGACTGTTTCGGCAATTTCGACGAGTCTACCAGAATTAATTGCATAGGCCGCGATCGCTTGTCCGTACCGAGATGCATGGAGACAAGCATTTGTTTGGAAGCACTCTAATACATGAATCCAGCGTTCATCACCAATGGCAATACCTACACGTTCTCCAGGCAATCCAGCTTTCGACAAACTCATGCAGTGCAAGATATTATCACCGAAAATCGGTGTCATTTCGGTAAAGTTTAATGCTGGAAAGGGAGGGGCATAAGCGGAGTCAATCAACACTGGTACGTCGAATGGTTCTGCCAACGCAACTATTTTTTTCACCTCATCATCGGTGACGACATTACCCGTAGGATTGCAAGGACGAGAGAATAATACACAACCAGTATCTTCTGTAATCGATAGTTGGCTGAAGTCAGGACGATATTTGAATTGGTGGGCATCTGCGTCAATGTCGAGAGTTGGTTTGTAAGCTACCAAGGCTTCGGGAACCAAACAGACGCCGCCATAACCGGTGTAATCTGGACTCAAAGGTAAGACTATTTGTTTTAAATTACCGCTGGTTGTGTAACCGCCGAAGGCATTCGCAGCGTAGAAGTAGAGAGTTTGACTGCCAGCAGTAACTAGGATATTGCGATCACTTAAATTTAACCCGTAACGTTTGTTAAAATCATTGGCGATCGCTTCGACAAATGGTGCATAGCCTTGACTGGAACCGTAGCGGCAAACAACATCACCATATTCTGAGCTAGCTAACAATTCTGCCGTACAATCCCGCCAGAGTTGTTCTACCTCTGGTAATATCAACGGGTTGCCAGCACTTAAGTTTATAAAATGCTGCCCCGCATCGGCTCGCAATGTTTCGATAATGTCCTTCATAATCGCTCTGACACCGGTCAGGTTGGACATTTGATCGCCAATTTTCGTCAGGGCAGGGTTCATAAGCTGTGGAGTTAATAAGTTATGTTGCGGCTTATTCTGTACCGCTCTTTACTAATGTACCAAGCTAACTGGAAATTGCGATATATCAGTTTTGAAACGCAAAGTTTAGGTTGCGGAAAGTTTACAAACGGTTTGCTTGAGCTTGAGCGGTTATAAACTTAGTAACAGCGCCTAAATCCAATTTTTACGCGGGAGAGATGAGAATGGAAGTTAAAGCTGCAGTTGCTTACGGCGCGGGTAAGGCGTTAAGTATTGAAACAGTGCAATTAGAAGGTCCACTTCATGGGGAAGTGCTGGTGGAAATTAAAGCCAGTGGGGTTTGTCATACGGATGCTTTTACTCTTTCTGGTAACGACCCTGAAGGATTATTCCCGACAATTTTAGGACATGAAGGTGCTGGTGTAGTTGTAGAGGTGGGGGAAAATGTTAAAAGTTTGAAGGTAGGCGATCGCGTTATTCCTTTATATACTCCAGAATGTCGTCAGTGCGAATATTGTCTCAGTCGTAAAACTAATCTTTGTCAGGCTATTCGCACGACTCAAGGACGGGGTGTGATGCCTGATGGTACCAGTCGCTTTTCTCTTAATGGCGAGAAGTTATATCACTACATGGGTACGTCAACTTTCGCGAATTACACAATATTACCGGAAATCGCTGTAGCAAAAATTCGAGAAGACGCGCCTTTTGATAAAGTTTGTTACATTGGCTGCGGGGTGACAACGGGAATTGGTGCTGTTATTTATACAGCGGGAGTAGAGCCGGGGGCAAATGTCGTTGTTTTTGGGTTGGGTGGTATTGGTTTAAATGTCATCCAAGGAGCGCGGATGGTAGGGGCGAATATGATAATTGGGGTGGATATTAATCCCAGTAAACGCCCTTTGGCAGAGAAATTTGGGATGACGCATTTTGTGAATCCGAATGAAGTTGAGGGTGATTTAGTTGCTTATTTGGTTGATTTAACTAAAGGTGGTGCTGATTATAGTTTTGAATGTATTGGAAATGTGAATATTATGCGCCAAGCTTTAGAATGTTGTCACAAAGGTTGGGGGGTGAGTGTAATTATTGGCGTTGCGGGTGCTGGACAAGAAATTAAAACTCGCCCTTTTCAGTTGGTGACCGGAAGAGTTTGGAAAGGTTCGGCTTTTGGTGGTGCCAGAGGGCGTACAGATGTCCCGAAAATTGTAGATTGGTATATGGAAGGCAAGATAAATATTGACGATTTAATTACCCATGTGATGCCGATAGAAAAGATTAATGATGCATTTGATTTGATGCATAGGGGTGAGTCGATTAGAAGTGTAGTGACCTTTGATTGACGGTCTGATTTTGATTACTTTTTAGTAGGAAATTATTCTATGAAAACTATAAAACTAGGCAAACAAGGGTTAGAAGTTTCACAACTGGGACTCGGCTGCATGGGTATGTCTGAGTTCTACAGTGGTCGTGATGAACAGGAGGCGATCGCCACCATCCATCGGGCATTGGAACTTGGAGTAAATTTTCTCGATACTGCTGATATGTATGGGCCTTTTACTAATGAGCAATTAGTGGGTAGGGCAATAAAGGAGCGTCGAGATGAAGTAGTACTAGCAACCAAGTTTGGTAATGTTCGTACCGAAGACGGTGGTTGGAAAGGAATTAATGGCAAACCGGAATATGTTCATCAAGCTTGCGATGCTTCACTCAAACGTTTGGGAGTAGAGGTTATCGATTTGTACTATCAACATCGAGTTGATCCAAATGTGCCGATAGAAGATACTGTCGGAGCAATGAAAGAATTAGTAAAACTTGGTAAAGTGCGCTATTTGGGACTGTCAGAAGCTGCCGGAGCCACAATTCGACGAGCGCACGCAGTTCACCCGATTACCGCACTACAAACAGAGTATTCACTGTGGAGCCGTGACCCAGAAGATGAAGTTTTACAGACTGTACGGGAACTGGGAATTGGATTTGTTGCCTACAGTCCTCTTGGTCGTGGGTTTTTATCGGGAGCCATCACCCGTCCTGAAGACCTTGCAGCAGACGATTACCGTAGAAATAACCCGCGTTTTCAGGGTGAGAATTTCTCTAAAAATCTGCAATTAGTGGAAAAAGTCAAGGAAATCGCCGATCAAAAGAAAGTCACACCTAGCCAACTTGCTTTAGCATGGCTATTGGCTCAAGGTGAAGATATTGTACCAATTCCTGGTACAAAGCGACGCACCTATTTAGAAGACAATATCGCAGCTACCGAGATTGTTCTAACTCCAGATGAACTGAGTCTGATTCAAGCTGCCGCACCCAAGGGCCTTACCGCAGGCGATCGCTATCCTGATATGAGTACTGTCAACCGATAAGTTTTCAGATCAATTAGCTACCCGATATTTCCAAAACCCGACGGAACTCACATCTTGCACCAATGTCAGGAAGCCCAGAATCCAGCCCAGAAATAAATTTCACAGCGAAAAGCTTAAACCCATTAAAATGGGTTAAAAAGATTATTCAGTAAGCTAAAGCTTACTTAAGCTATGAGCCATAAATTTATTTCTGGGCTTCTTGACAACAAAATCAATCAGAAGTCCTTACACTAGACATTTGTTGTTATAGGTCAATAAATTTTAAACGAAACATCGAAAATCTTATCAAGATTAGCTTCTAACATATTACAAATATCTTGTTCTGTTAGCAATAGCCCACGCAGGTGGGCTTTGTTCGTATAGCCCCACCCTTCTAGGGTGTGGGGAAATAAAGCACTAGCACTAGCAAAGGAGGCAGTATGGCAACAATTACCATTCGCAATATATCTGATGAGTTAGTCGAGCGCATTAAACGCTTGGCCGGACAAAAGGGGATTTCAATGGAGCAAGAAGTCCGCGATTTATTGCAAAAACGCTATGGTCAACGTGATGAAGTGCTTGCTCGTATTCGTCAACGAGCAAAAGCGTTACCCATAGAATCAGAAAGTCAGGTGCAGACTTGGAAATCACAAGGACGACCCTGATGGTGATTGCCTATACGCTTCCTGATATTTCCAAAACCCGACGTAACCAATCTTCAGTTTGTTGAGCAGCAGATAGTTTTTCTGTAGTATCTGACCAGATTGTGTCCCACTTAAACAGCCAACGTGTCAAAACCCGAACTAAGTCAACTAACTCCGCTGCTCGGTCAATGTCGTCTGCCTTTACCATGTCTGTCACAATAGACTCGATCAAATACCTGCTTTCCTTAACAAGTTGTATGAGCGTGTCTTGATGTGACCCTTCAAGCCAGAAGGTTTGAATTTGAGATAAATTTGCTGCTAAGTGACCCAGACGAGTGGGGATATCATTCTGCACAAAGCTTTGTTGCTTCAAGGTGAAGTCTGTCATAGGTTATTGAAAAACCCCTTAATGATTTGAGCCATCCTTTCTTTAATATTAGAGTCAAGTATCTCCATTGAGCGGTTTTGGCGAGGGCGAAGATTTACCATTGACTCATAGATAATTCTCCCCGTTGTAGGCATAAAACTGCCAGCCCAGATATTTTCTTGCCTACTGCCATCATCCAATAAAACTTCTTCACAGTCAGCGTGCATATCACCACCTCCAACTATTACCCAACGCTCGATATCAATTGCCAGTTTAATGTAGAACTTGTGCTGTTCCAACATTTGCTCAAGCTGTTCGGGAGTAGCACGTTCTCGTAACAACAAAATCAATCAGAGATCCTCACACTAGACATTTCGTAACAGTATATGGGTTCTGTGTTGGCCGTGGTTCTCCCAAACTCTTGCCCTTTGCTATAATCCTTCTATCAATAGGGTTGAAAGATGCGCTAACCCTGAACCGGACAGGCAAAATAAACTCAACCGGACGAGGCTTGTATGTCTATCAAGAAGGGACAATTAATTTTTTGGAAGTCCCTAAATATCATGAAATTACAGCTTTTAGAAATATTGAACAAGCTGAAAGTTTAAGAATATGTTAAAAATCTTTTAACTCCCAACTCTACGGCTGTTAAGGTGACTCAATCAAGAGTGCAAAATACCTAATCTTTACTCTTAACTTCGCCTTCTTCGTTACTTCGCGGTAAAAAAAAGATATATTTGAACCGCGAAGTAACGAAGAAGCGAAGAAAAGACCATTTTATAGCTTACACCTTAACAGCCCAACTCCCAACTCCCAACTCCGCTCCTCCCAACTTATTCATGTCCCTCAACCTCATATCAGAAACTAAATCCTTCGGTGGTAAACTCAGCTTTTACTCGCATCCATCCTCAACTTGTAAAAGCGAAATGCGCTTTTCTATCTACCAACCACCACAAGCCACATCCCAAACCGTCCCAATTCTTTATTTCCTCTCCGGTTTAACTTGCACGGAAGAAAATTTCATGGCAAAGGCCGGAGCGCAAAAATATGCCGCCGAATATGGTTTAATGCTAGTTGCACCAGATACCAGCCCCCGCAACACCGGAATCTCTGGTGAAGATGATGATTGGGACTTTGGTACAGGTGCTGGCTTTTATGTGGATGCGACTGAAAAACCTTGGGCATCTCACTATCAAATGTACAGTTATGTCGTTGAAGAGCTACCCGCAATAATCACCGCCAATTTCCCCGTACAATCAAATAAACAAGGTATTTTCGGACATTCGATGGGGGGACATGGTGCCCTTGTCTGTGCGATGCGAAACCCAAATTTATACCAGTCAGTCTCGGCATTTGCACCTATTGTTGCACCAACTCAATGTCCTTGGGGTCAAAAGGTTTTCACTGGATACCTTGGCGAAAATAAAGAAAATTGGCGTGATTATGATGCAACTGAGTCGGTAAAAAAAGTTAAGTTTCACACTGAAATTTTAATTGACCAAGGTACCGCTGATAAATATTTAGCCGAGCAATTAATGCCAGAACTGTTTGAGCAAACTTGCACCCAAATTAATCAACCCCTAACTTTACGTTACCAACAAGGCTACGACCACAGTTATTACTTTATCTCTAGTTTTATTGAAGACCATATCCGCCATCATGCGATTTTATTAGGAGTAGGGAGTAGGTAAAATATTTTTGTACTTATAGCCCACGCAGGTGGGCTTCGTTTGTATAGCCCCACCCTTCTAGGGTGTGGGGGCATTTCATACAGAATCGATATTAGTTTCCAACAAAAAAAATGCGTATTTGGCAACTCGATTTTTACCGTCATCCAAACGAAAATGCAGTCTGGTATCTCTTGATAACTGATGCAACTCGGAGTTTTATCTATGAAGCAACAATTCCTCAGTCCCAGGCAAATTCAAGTTGGGTCGCAACTCAAATACAACAAATAGGGAACTTACCAGATATTATCCAGGTATTTCGTCCCCAGTCTCTGAGTATAGTTGAAGCTGCTGGACGTAATTTGGGGATTAAAGTTGAAGCAACACGTCGCACTTCTGCTTTGAAAGAGTGGTTGCAGGAAAAGCAATATCCAGCCACTTTAGACAAACCACCCCCAATGCCTTTACCAGAAAATCTTTGGGGTGATGAGTGGCGTTTTGGTACCTTACCTGCGGGTGATGTAGAAGAAATTTTTAGCGATCGCCCGATTCCAATTTTACAAGTACCAGATTTTCTCAAACCGATTAATCTTGGTTTAGCTTCTACTACACCCATCCCCGGCGTGGTAATTTATGGAGGACGGCAATCGATGCGTTTGGCTCGTTGGTTGCAGGATGTTTCGCCTGTATCGTTAAGTTATATTGCCGGTGCGCCAGATGGATTGGTGTTAGAAGCCGGTTTGAGCGATCGCTGGGTTGTTGTGACTTTCGAGGATAAAGAAGTGACCACCGCAGCCCAAAATTATCAACAACGGAAGCAGCAAAGTCAAGGGCTGCATTTTTTATTAGTGCAGCCTGATGATTCGGGGATGACCTACAGCGGTTTTTGGTTGTTACAAGAGGTGGATTGACTTAAATTAAGCCCAACTTTAAACTCGTGTCTGTTTAAGCATTGCAATTAAAGTATGATGTGCATCTTCTGCATCAGCTAAAACATGGTCAAACTCAACCCGGACAGGTACAGTTTCATTATTTACTTGCGCTGTTAAATCCATACCTTGAGCATCAATAGATAGCATCTGCGCTTTGCTTGCATCCGCGACACCACCAAAAGCTTTAGCATAAAGAACAACAGCCTCAGCATGATCTTCGTTCATATGCTTGCAGATGCGCGAACTGATTTCCGGTGAAAATTGTTCAGACACGATCCAACTCCAAAAAATTTAATGTAGGCACAGTACTGTATCATACTACCCAAAACCCGCTTAGTTTCACATCTTGGACAGAGTGAGTGATATGTGGTAGTTCTCCGTTGGCTGCAACACATACTTTATATAACAATTAAATTAAAATAATACCTTTATAGCCTTATTTACCTTTATTTAACAAATGCTCCCAGTTTAGACTGTAGCAAGACTCCACCAGCAAAGTGATTGAAGCTAAAACCAATGAGCCAAACTGCCAAAAGCCGCCGAATTGTAATTGGAGATGTGCATGGTCACTATGATGGTTTAATGACATTGTTAGAAGCGATCGCCCCGGACGCAGACGATGAAGTCTATTTCTTGGGGGACCTAATCGATCGGGGTCCCAAAAGCTCACAAGTAGTGAATTTTGTCAAAGAAAGTCGCTACCATTGTCTGCTGGGGAATCACGAACAAATGTTATTAAAAATTATTGGTAGTGGAGACTTATCTAAACCAACGGTGCAGGCATGGCTGTATAGTGGAGGACAAGCAACAGTAGCCAGTTACCAAAAAGGGACAATTCCCCAAGAGCATCTCGATTGGATGCAAAGCTTGCCCCTATATCTGGACTTGGGAGATATTTGGCTAGTTCATGCAGGTGTTGACCCTTCAATACCTTTAGCAGAACAAACTACCGAGCAGCTTTGCTGGGTGCGTGATGAATTTCATAGTATGGAAAAGCCGTACTTTCCCGACAAGCTAATTATTACCGGTCACACTATCACCTTCACTCTACCTGGAGTAGCTCCTGGTAAACTCGCGCAAGGAGCGGGTTGGCTCAATATTGATACTGGTGCATATCATCCCCGCAGTGGCTGGTTGACGGGATTGGATATCACAAATCATCAAGTTTATCAAGTCAATGTCTTTAAACACAGCGTCCGCACTTTACCTTTAGAAGAAGCGGTGAACAAGGTAGATCCAGCTAAAGTGAGAATCGGTCAGCGGAATTAGTATTTTGTTTAGTGGTTAGTTGATAGTGGTTAGTGGTTAGTGGTTAGTTGATAGTGGTTAACAACCAACAACCAACAACCAACAACTAACAACTAACAACCAACATCAAGCCCTTCCCAAAGACCGAATTCTGGCTTTATAAGCAGCATTATCCAAGCCTTGATTGCTATTGCTAGGTTGGGCATTAATCGCACTGTTCAGGGCTTTAATGCGATCGCCTGTTGCTGGGTGGGTACTCAAAAATGATGGAGTAGAACGGGCTTTTAGTAGCTTTTGCATAAAAGAAACCATCCCAGACTGGGCATAACCAGCCCGCGATAAAGTTCTCAATCCTCTTTTATCGGCATCAAATTCATCTTGACGGCTGCGTGGACGCTGTATAGCCAAGTCTACACCGATTGCGACAGCTGTATTCCGATCTAAACCAGTCGCTGATGCTAAACCGCTGGCGATCGCTCTTTGACGCATCTGTTTGACTAGGTGCTTTCCACTAATGTGACCCATTTCGTGACCAATTACACTCGCTAATTCAGCTTCATTATCTGCAAGTCTAATTAAACCAGTGTGAATATATACAAAACCACCAGCAGTTGCAAAAGCGTTAATGCTAGCATCGTCAACAACCTGGACGGTATAGGGAATTTCAGGGCGATCGGTTAATGGTGCTAAACGTCTGGCAATTTGTTGGACATAGCCATTTATCTCATTATCGCGATAAAGGCGAACTTCACCACTTACTAATTGTTCGTTAATCTGCTTGCCAAGATCGACTTCTTGACGTTCAGATACATTAGAAAGTTGAAGTACCTGAACTCCCCCCCTAATTAAATCGAACCAGTCTAAAGCGCGAGATGGTAAGGGTGTCAAAAGGCAAAGACTCAGAGCGACAACTACCGAAATCAACGGATAAATCCAGCGATGTTGGTAGAAAAGGTATTTGACAAATAAGCCTTTTAATTTCATAATCATCCGGTCTATTGGGTGTGTTGGCAGAACGTTACATTATGTGACTGATTTTGAGCTTTCTAAGTTGCATGTGTTTACTCAATACGCTACATTCAAAACTATACGTATTTATGCGGATACAGCGCTGTATCGCCTATACAAATCCATATTGGAGAAAGTGCGATCGCTTCGCTCAAAGCAGGCATCACTACACCTTGACTGAGTAAGCAACAAAAAACAAACTTGTGGTAAAATGTCGCATGATTGCAACCCCTGCCGCCCAAACATAAGGATAAGGATACTACCTTTTACCTGAAAGAGGCTTGAGACTTCCTATTACTCTGTATCTATTGAAAACTTCTTATGGCTATTTTAGATTCCAAAGGTCGCTTGTTTGGTAAGTTTAACGTTCTCGATATCGGTGCCGCACTGGTAATTTTGCTAGTTATACTTGGCATTTTTGTCTTTCCTGGTGGTTCCGGTTCTGTTGCCCAAGTTGGCTCTTCGATGAAATCTGTTGAGGTAGACTTAGTTGTTAGGGGTTTGAACGTCCGCGATCCCGAGCAATTATTTAGTGTAGGTGCAAATAAAGGCGGTTTAAAAGAAGGCGGCAAAACTAATATTATTATCCGCAATCAACCCCACGGTGCGATTGCGATTAAATCCGTAAAAGCACTACCTAGAACTATCATGGCTCCCCAACCTGATGGTTCTATTAAAGAATTACCAGATACCAGAGCAAATAGCTTTAGTACAGATATGCTCTTGACTTTGGTTGGTCAAGCCAAAATTACTGATAATGGACCTGTAATTGGTCCGAGCAAACTTAAAATTGGCGTGCCAATTGAATTAGATGGGTTTAATTACAACTTCAATGCGACAGTTATTGACGTGCGGATTAAAGAGTAAAGAATCGTCTTAAAAGTTTATATTTAAAACTAAGCCCCCGAATTGTATAGATCATTCGGGGTTATTTTTTGACTAAATCTAGATAAACACTAGTTTATGAAAAGATTAAAGCAAATTATTTATTAAATCGCCTGATTTTATGATTTTTTTTCTTTGAGTCGATATACTTAATAATTCCAAACAATTAATCCAAATTTTCAGCTTGTTTGTGCTTTTTTAGTTGAGCTACTTAGCGCTGTTGATGTTTTCTTTTTAAATATGTTAACGTGTAAGTGTAACCGCTAAAATAAATGTGCTAAGTAATACTTTTGATTTTTTGTTAGGCAAATAGAGATGCTCAAAACAGGGCGATAAAGCATAGTAGCAGCCGCTACGCGAACGCGAAAAATAGCACTTCTAACACCGATCGTCATTATTTTAGTACAAAACAGGCAATTAGGGTGGCTGATAAGCTTTATTTTTTGGTAAATATCAATTTTATTACCAATGTTAGCTGATTGATAGTTAACCTAATAAGTGAGACTTTCCGAATGCTACCTTTTGAATTTGTGGTCATTGGCAAACCAATTTCTCATCAAGCTAAAGAACGCAAGCGCGTGCAAGCCTGGAAAGACCAAGTTCGTAGCGTTGCTGAGTCTTACTGGAAAGGAAATGTTCCACTGGGAGAGGCAATACAAGTTGTAATTACCCACTACTACGATATCGTAGGGGGCGATGAGTCTGCAGTTCCCGATAGTGACAATATAGTCAAGCCTGTTAGAGACGCTTTGAATGGTTTGATTTACGTTGACGATTATCAAATTACTGATTTCATCAGCCGTCGGCGCAATCTAAATGGCTCGTTTAGAGTTAAGGGAATTTCCCCTGCTTTAGCAGAAGGATTTTCCAAAGGTCAAGAATTTTTACACATTAGAATTGAGCCTGCACCAGATCCCGGAGATTTGGACTGAAATATTTACTAATTTTGTATCGAATTCATCTTGAAACTATCTGTCTGTGATTCTCGATTCATCACTCTCAAGATAGATATATCTCTTGAAAATGTTGTTGTAAAGATTATGCAAAATGGTATCGTTATGTGTTTTACTCTGACTGGGGTTGTTCTATAATAACCGTATCAAATAATACTTCAGGCTAGAGTTCCTCAGTTACTTCTATGAGCTATCAGGAAAATCAAACTCCGCTAGAACATCGACGGCTGTTAAAGCTTGCCAGAGAGTACCGTGACAAAGGATATTCTGTAACGGTTTATCCATCTCCAGAAAAATTACCTCCGACTCTTGCCAACTGTTCCCTTGGCTTGATCGCTGTGAATGGTAATCAGGTTGTTGCTGCTGAAGTTCGGACACGAGAAACTCTAAGTTTGAATGGTTCTCAGGATATCCGCCGGATTAGTGAATCAGTAGAAAAGCTTCCAGGATGGGAGTTTGAGCTAGTGGTTACAAATTCTCGCTATAAAAAGTAAGTATAAGATTGCTCGTTGTTGACGGTGCCTGGATGAAGCCCCCCTGCCCCCCAATTCTGGGGGGAGAAGAAAATTCAAAGTTGAACATAATTGGGGAGCCACTGCGTTTCTTGGGTCTGCCGACTTGTAGCATGTGGCGTGGATTTAGGGGGCTTGTAACAATCAACTAATTAAGCAAAGTTAAAAATCGTCGAATTAAACCAATTGTGACTGCAGGTAATTCCAATTGGGGAGTTAATCCAGTGTCTTCTAACTGTTGAAAAAATTTGATTGCTTGTGGATTCATTTGAGCAAAGCGCCGACCAATTTCTGGTCTGGTGAATTGAGATTTTTGTCCCCAAATAATCGCGGTGGGGGTAGTCAACTGTGGAATATAAAGCGATAGATCAAAGCACAAGTCACCGCGTACAAAAGATAACGCCGCATATTCAGCATTGGGCTGTAGTGCCGATTCTAAGTAGGCCTCGACAATTTCTTCATACACTCGATTTTTTTGAGCAAATTGACGTTGCTCTAAAAAATTGCGAATACCGCCACTGGTAGCAATCCCCGTACTATATAGCAAACGGTCAACGACGGGAACGCTGACTATTTGGGCAAACAAGCTTTTTGAGTAGTCTTCGCCAAAATCAGAAAGTCCGGCAGGTGTCGTGAGAATTAAAGACTTGAACAATTCTGGATAAGCCACCGCCAGCCGGATTGTAAATGCAGCAGTCAAGGAAGAAGCAATAACTGTCACACTATTCGTGCAAGTAGAAACCAAAAATTCCCGAATTGTCGTGAGATAATCGTCAATCTGGTAGTTGCGTGCGGGATGCTCCGATCTACCCCAGCCGATTAAGTCCGGTGCCAGAATGCGATATTCACTGGCAAATGCTGGATAAACTTTTGACCACTCATAAGCAGAAGAACCGCCGCCAAAGCCGTGCAGAAACACCAAAGTTTCTTTTTCTGTACTAATACTCGTTTCATCCTGCCAAGGTAACTGATTGGCTGTATAATAAATTGTCGTACCTAGTGAGGTAATCACGGAGTGTTGATCAAATCCCAGTGGTTGAAACATAAATATTTTCTGTATTTTCTGTTAGCTGTTGTAATTACTGGACGTGGGCAAGAGTAGTTTCACCCAAGTGCATTTACTTGTGAGTTTAAACTGTTTTCTATTTTTAGTACCTGAATCGCCAGTATTAAATTACCAAATACATATTGAGGGCGATGGATGCCAACCAGCAATTTTGAAAGCGACTATGTGTAGCGGCGTCTTTTGCTTCCACAGAGTAAAATTACTACCTATCTCCCGACTCTAAGATTAAGTAGATGTAAAACCACGGTAATACTTGTAAAGATTTGGTGATTTTTTTTCACCCCAAAAAGATTAAATTGCTTGAATCTACTGCTTTTCCAGGAGTTTACTTGGTAGCGTCTATAACTTTGGGTGAGTAACCGTAGAGCATTTTTATGATAATCTATCAGAAACATTACCGACAGTTATAAGTCTCAAGAATAGTCGAAACGCTATCCTTTGATTAGCTAACAACTGTAGTTTTTTATGTAGAAATAATAGCTGTCGATGTAATTAACAATATGATTTTTTTCTAGGTAATGGTAAAGCGTGGTGTCATGGTAAAGCAGGCTAGTCTTCAATCAAATAGAGTGGCAAGGTTTGAAGATCGTAAACTTGCACTTGACGACTTTAATGTAGATCCAGTATCGCGGATTCAAACACCTTGGGGCATTGATGCCGATATGGAAAGTGTACCCAAGTGTGTTTATTTAAAATTGGAAGATTTGAAATGTTTTGAAACAGTGGAGCGCCAATATGAAAGCTGGGGTGTAATTTTTAACAATTGCATAGCGATACAGCCCTCGAATCCAGCATTTCCCCCTCACTCAGGTTTGGTAGTATTAATGGGATCGCCCAAAAGCGGATTGTTAGAAGCGACTTTTGTGAATCCGGTTGCAATAGTGGATGCTTTTGTGACTAGTTCTCAGCCTCTAGTACTTTCAGCATACGATCGCGATCGCCAACTGGTGGCAAAAACAATATTACCAGCAGCTAATCTTGCCAATTCTGACTCCGTTGAACCTCCGAATGTATTATTATCTGTAAGAGCGAATGAAATTCATCGCGTTACGTTCTGCGCCTTTGATGGTCAATTCACCGTCGATGACTTTAGTTTTTGCTTAATGTAAAAAATCTCACTCATAGACGACTGGAGTCACAATACTGGGGGCAATGCGTAACTAGTTCCGCGCTCTATCGTTTGGAATTAAACAAGCGAACCACTAAGTCAAATTTTTCATGCTATCCTTTGGGAACGCTTTTGTGCGTACGTACTTTATACTTAAAATTTTAGTCAATCTTGTAATCAAGTAGGTAAGCACCGTGGTACAGGCTTCGTCTTCTTGGCAGCAATTAATCAACCAGATACCCAACTGGACGCTTCCACAGTTCAAGACTAAAAGCCAAAAGCAGCGAACTGTACAACGCTTCCGAGGACCGGGAGGTTACTTAGGGTTCCTGACAATTGTTGTTGCTATGCTGTTGTGGAACTGGAAGCTGCTATTAGCACTTCTGGTTGGGGTTGGGGTAATGGTCTTAGTTTATTCAATGCATCGCTGGGACTGGCAAGGACGCTGGTCTAAAATTCATGAGTTGTTAAATAGTCCAAATAGTCGTTTAGCTGCTTCGGTCGGCAGTGGATCTGTAGCTTGCCTTAGTACTTATATGACGGCAGCCATTTGGGTTAACTCCAGCAACCCTTGGATTGCGGCTGGTACTATTGTCCAAGGTTTGGGGACACTGTTGACTTTAATCTTGTTGGTTTGGCAAATCATCCAGTTTTACGGAAGTAAAGAAGAAGACCAATTGGATCAATTATTGGTCTTCTTAACAGATAAAGACCCCCTAAAACGCTTAATTGCTGTACGGCAGCTAGCAAAATTAGTCCCTCGCAAGGGATTTGACTCTGCTGTACGTCAAAATGTCGTTGACTGCTTGCGACTTCTATTAAGTCGGGAGGAGGAAGCAATAGTTAGGGAAGCTGGTTTTGAGAGTTTGCAAGCATTGGAGCGGCTGCAACAACTTTCTCCTAATACTGGAATACCTTTTATACCTGTTTCAGCTTCATCCAAGCACAAGGTTTATTAGTCAGAGTAATCCAAAAAATAAATCATCCTAGGAGATTTATTTTGGATATTTTTTTAATTGGAATACTCTTATACCAATTCTGTATGAGGTTGCGCTTTATTCACCCACACCCTAGAAGGGTGCACGCCAGGTGCTTCTCAATAAGGAGACGCTACGCGAACAAGTCGGCCAAGCCGCCCAACGCACTGGCAAAGGCTATACGTTGCTTGCGATTAGCAAAGGGGTACATAGGCGCTTCGCTTACCGCAGGTAGCCCACAGAAAGGTGGGCTAATTAGGCGCATCTTCATAATATTTGGTATTAGTGGTTGACGGTTAACAAAGAGCCAGTGCTGTGAGCGGGTTTCCCGACTTGGGGCATTTGGCGTTCAAAAAATTAATCTTTCCGATGTAATATTCCGTTGCGGACTTGTACCACTGGATGATTGCAACGCCTAACCAGTTGTTCATCGTGAGTGGTAACAATTACTGTTGCTCCGAATTTGTTTAATTTTTGGAGAATTTGCATTACTTGCCAAGAATTATCTGGATCAAGGTTTCCAGTTGGTTCATCCGCCAAAATTAGCGGTGGTGTTGCTACGATCGCCCGCGCAATACTTACCCGTTGTTGCTCTCCCCCAGAAAGTTGATCGGGAAAGCAGTCAGCTTTGGTTAGCAAGCCTACTAGTTTCAAAGTTGGTTCCAAACGGCGTTGGATTTCCTTACGAGTATAGCCTTGAGCTTGCAAAACCAAAATCACATTTTCCGCCACCGTCCGTTGGGGAATCAATTTATAGTCTTGGAAAATAATGCCAATACGTCGCCGTAATAAGGACAAGCGATCGCCGCGCAAAGTAGCCACATTCAATTCATCTACAATTACTTCTCCCTTCGTTGGTAACTCTTCGCCATACAGTAGCTTCAAAAGCGTAGATTTACCAGAACCACTATGCCCTGTAATAAACAAAAAATCCTTCTTCTTGATTTCCAAGTTCACATCCAACAACCCATCTATACCGTTGGTATAAGTTTTTGTCACAGAGCGCAGTTGCACCATCAGAGACCCACTCTCATTCGGCTGTTGGCTGCAGCCTTCTTGGAGTTCAACAGGCTTATCAGTAGTTTGTGTATTTGTTAATACTGGCATTGCTGTATTGTTAGGAGTTGAGGTTTTATATTTGTAATTCGCTACAAAATAATGATTCCCAAGCAGAGCATGGGAATCTCAAATCCATCAATAAAAATTCGGGAGTTAGTTGTTGGTTGTTAGTTGTTGGTTGTTGGTTGTTGGTTATTGGTTGTTAGTTGTAAACCACTAACCACTAACCACTAACCACTAACAACTAACCACTAACGCCTAACAACTAACTCCTCCCCTTGCAGTTAACCGATACACCACGGCTTTGAGAGCAAACTCGGGTAAAGCCAACATCCGCCGCCAGCGCCAAGGTTCTTGATAGAGCCGATACAGCCATTCCAAATTATTATTTCCCAACCACGCTGGGGCACGAGTTTTCGTCCCCGACCAGATATCTAAACTACCACCAACGCCTACCCAAATCGCTTGGGGACATAAATTGCGGTTTTGGGCAATCCACAATTCTTGGCGTGGCACTCCCAAACCGACAAAAATTACTTCTGGCTGTAGCTGGGCAAGATTTTGTCGCAATTTTTCTTCTTCTTCTGGGGAATGAAAACCAGAGTGCGTACCTGCTATGCTCAAATTGGACATTTGATTTAGCCAATATTCTGAGGCTTTTTCTGCCACACCATTAGCACCACCATAGAAAAATACCTTTGCACCACAGCCAGATTGCCCAATTTGCCTCAACAGTGTTTCTGCTAATTCAATCCCCGGACAACGTTGTACTTTTTGCATTAACAACCACTGCAAATACAGAACGACCCCGGCTCCATCTGGGATCACTAGCTCGGCTGATTGAATCACTTGAGCTAAGGTTGGGTTTCGCTCTGCTTGGATAGTCATTTCTGCATTGAGCGTTACCACATGAGTTCCGACTCTTTGCTGCACGCGTTCTAGCAACCAGGCAGGATAGTTACTCATTACATGAATCGGCAGCCCCAACACGGAAAACGCTTTAGGCGGTTTAGACATAGCCTATTGTTGATTAACCTCACACCATGTTATGTCGAACGATAGTTTATCAAATTTCATCAATATGCTATCTACCTAAATTTTACCAATAAAAAAATTCTACAGCGCTGGCAAAAAATCAGTATTTTCTCTTGTACAAAACATTAAAATTGCATCAAAATATACGTAATTTTATTAACGTCAAGTTAAGAAAAGATTATTTTTACTTAAATCATACTTAAAAAGTCTAACTATATTGAATAGTGCATTCTGCAAAAGAAGTCTGATTTTTGCTGCATGAGTTCAACAATTGCGTCCAGTCTAAGCTATTCTAACGGAAAGTCTATACCAAAGGTTTAGGATCATTCACACACAAAAAATATTAGATAATGGCTGGTGCTATATCGCTCTGCTTTATTAAAGGCAGTTCTGATTTTATACTTTCTGGCGTGGGGAGTATTTGCCAAGACCGCAGGTAATGCCCATATGCGATCGCCTCACTTGGACAACAATAAATTACACCGTTTTACGTAGTTCTGCTAAGTTGAATGAGTCTCCCCAACTCAGAAAGCGCTCCTGTTTTGTATACGGGTGTCTTGAAAATGCATATTCTTCTAAGACTTTTTAGTAAACTCGATTTTATAGTTAAGTAGTGTAATCGGCGGAAATTAATTATGAGTAAAATTCGTGTCGCTTTGATTGAAGATCACGATTTAACACGTGTGGGCATTCGCACAGCACTATTGCAAAAGGATGAAATAGAAGTTGTAGGAGAAGCAGCCAATGCGGCTGAGGGTCTGAAATTATTACGGTTGCAACAGCCAGACATTGCGATTGTTGATATTGGTCTGCCAGATAAGGATGGAATTGAACTGACACGGGAACTGAAAGCATCTCCAGAGGAATTCTCGACCAAAGTGTTAATTTTGACACTACGGGATAATAAAGAGGCAGTACTAGCTGCTTTTGCTGCAGGGGCAGACTCGTACTGTATGAAAGATACTAAGTTCGATAATTTGCTGGATGCCGTCCGAGTGACTTACAATGGCAACGCTTGGATCGATCCGGCGATCGCTCGGATTGTCCTGCAACAAGCACAGGAAAATCCATCATCCCCAACCCTGGGAACAGTGGATATAAAAGGTGTCTCTCATTACTCAGATTCTTTTGACAATGAGAACACGATTGACCCATACACCCTTACGGAGAGGGAATTAGAAGTGTTGCAATTGATTGTAGAAGGTTGTAGCAATGCCACAATCGCGGAAAGATTATACATCACAGTCGGAACTGTGAAAACTCACGTCCGAAATATCTTAAACAAGTTATGTGCTGATGACCGTACCCAAGCGGCTGTCCGTGCCTTACGTTCTGGGTTGGTGGGATAAAGTTAGTTTTTGGCTCTTGTTGCTTTGCCCACTCACAAGTACAGGGAAATTGCAGCCAGAAAGTGAGAAACATTTACTTAAAGTTAAATGCTTCTCTTTGACGATTGTGGTTTTATTCTTTGTTAACTATTGGCAGAGATAAAGATGGAATTATCTCGCCTTTAAAATATTACAGAATGCAAAGTCAAATATGACTGAGACTGAGGAAAACAAACTAAAGTTAATGGTGGTAGATGATGAAGCTGATAACTTAGATTTACTCTACCGCACTTTTAGACGAGATTTTCAAGTATATAAAGCAAGTCATGCCCGTGGTGCCCTCGATATCTTGAGTAAAGTTGGCGAGATGGCGGTAATTATTTCTGACCAAAGAATGCCCGAGATGAACGGCACCGAGTTTCTTAGTCGCACGGTGGACAAATTTCCGGATACTATTCGGATTTTGTTGACTGGCTTTACTGATGTCGAAGATTTGGTAGATGCGATTAACTCCGGTCAAGTGTTTAAATACATTACCAAACCTTGGAAACCCGACCGACTCAAGGCAATCGTCGAGCAAGCGTCTGATACATATCGCGTAGTTAAAAAACGCACGATTGAGTTAACTCGTGCCCTGCGACGAGAATCTTTATTTAATGCCGTGACTACTGCAATTCGAGAGTCTCTCGATTATCACAGTATGTTACAAAAAATTGTTGCGACTATTGGAGAGGCTTTTGAAGCGACTTGCTGTTTGCTCAAACCGGTGGAGGGCGATCGCCTGACACTAGACGAGTTCTCTTATCAAGACCCCAAATATTCTTCCCACTGTTGCACTTTTGACCCCAGTGTTTTGATTAAGCAAGTTCTGGAAACTCGTCATTATCAGATCACCGAAGACTCTGTTGACAGCAACTGCTGCCACCAACTGGTTGTACCCCTAATCTATCAGAAACATCTGCTGGCAGTTCTTGCTCTGTATCAAGATGGAGGCTCAAGTCCCTGGCAAGATGAAGACATCCAACTCATCGCAGGTGTTGCCGAACAAGCTGCATTGGCTCTTTCCCAAGCAAAACTCTACCAACGACTCCAAGAAAAGCAAGAGCAAATTCGCGTTGAATTGGAAGTAGCACGGCAAATCCAAAACAACCTCCTGCGCCAAAGTCTACCTGAGTCCAAAAACGCCAAGATACAAGCGTGCTGCTTCCCCGCTCGCGAAGTTGGAGGAGATTTTTTTGAAGTTTTCGTTCATCCCAATGGCGATTTGTGGCTAGCTGTTGGCGACGTTTCTGGCAAGGGGGTTCCTGCTGCTTTGTTCATGGCCAGCGCAATTTCAGTTTTGCGCCGGGAGCTATCACTCTTAAACCCGGCAGAACCAAACGTGGTTATGCAAAATCTTAACCATGCTCTCTCGGATGACTTAATCAGCAACAATTACTTCATTACCCTCGTCTTAGCTCGTTATAGCGCTACTACTAGGAAACTGACCTATGCCAATGCAGGTCATATTTATCCCCTGCTTTGGTCACGTGAAGGAAATGCTACACAACAACCCAATTACTTGAAGGTACGTGGCGTTCCCTTAGGTATCTTGCCGTTTTGGCAGGCACAGTCTGGGAATGTAACTCTCGCCCCTTACGATACCCTGCTACTTGCCAGTGATGGGATTACAGAAGCGATGGGGTTTGATAATACTATGTTGCACCAGGAGGGTCTTTGGAAATTATTGCAAAGTGAGCCACAACCACTTTGCCTAAATCATTTACTAGCTCGCATCCAAGCAGACAACTTCGTTCAAGAAGATGACCAAACTATACTCTCGTTGGAGGTATTATAAGTAATGAAAACTGAGCTTCATGTACCAAGTGACTTGAAGTTTTTAACCATCGTAGAAAACTGGCTGCTGGGATGCTTAGAAGTCCAACTGGGAGAATCGGTTGATTGGTCACGACAATCAAATCGTTTAAGGTTGGTTTTGGTCGAAGCTTACTCAAACGTAGTGCGTCACGCTCACAAGGAACAAGCTAATTTACCAGTTTTAATTCGGTTAGAACTCAAAAACCGGGATATTGCTCTAGAAATTTGGGATCGGGGTGAAGGTTTTGATATGTCTGAGTACTTTCCACCCAGCCCCACAGACAAACAAGAAGGTGGTTATGGTTGGTTAATTATGAATCGTCTGATGGATAAAGTTGAATATCAGTTACAAGTTAATGGTGGTAATTGTCTCAAGCTAGAAGCCACTTTGCCAGAAGCAACTTAAAGGTTTAAACTACGAAATATAGAATCGTCTTGTTTTCTTGCTGCCGATGCAGGCTTTGACTATATATAGTAGGTTGGGTTACACGATATGTAATCCAACCTCCGCTTTTCATCGCCGTAAATTGAGTAATTCTTGAGCAGAGGCTAAAAGTTTAATTTTAGTGTAGATAATTTCTTGCTGTTGGTTGAGGATAAACAGCCAAGAGACATTAACACCGCACCAAAAAGTATCAACTTTTCCTGTTACTTCAACCTGGATTTGATTATTCTCACCAGTCTCGGCAATTCCTTGACGTGGATAGGCTTTCAAGTTTTGGGCTTCTTGTTCTAAGTAAGTCGCGATCGCATCTACTCCCACAATACCAGATTCAAAGGGCGGATGCATCACTCCATCAATGGCAAATAACTCCGCAGTCTTACGATATTCAGCTGCGTTAAGAGTTGTGAAGTAAAGCTGTATAGTCGGTTCTAAAATGCCTTCGATAAATAAAGACTCTGTTTCAGGCTTAAATTCAGCAGTTGTCATAAATTCCCCTGTATTGCACTAGCACAAATATTAATTTCAATAGAAATGTAAGCAAAAAGTAAGCTGCTTATGAGGTATTTTACATTTGAAATAAAAATCGAACGGCATATGCACAGCAACAGATAATCAATTGTTTTACCTACCAAGCATCGGTTGCCACCTGCCTGACTGAGTTGCCAAAAATGAAACAAACAAATTGCCTGTATGGTGTATCATTAAAATACCGCTGCTTAGGCAAATTTAGAGAAATGAATCAATATGACCTAACGAGCAGCAATGTGGTAAGAGAGAAAGCCCTAGAATTGGGATTTCACAAAGTTGGGATTGCTGCAGTCGATGGGCTAGATGCTAGTGAAGCGAAGCGGTTACAGGCATGGATAGCTCTGGGTTATCACGCTGATATGGAGTGGATGACTTCTGCTAAACGTCAGGATATTCGGTTAGTGATGCCAGAAGCGCGATCGCTCCTAAGTGTAGCTTTGAATTATTATACAGGGCATGAACGTCCCGAGGGTGAGGAGTACGGGAAAATCTCTCGTTATGCTTGGGGAAGGGACTATCACAAAATCATGCACAAAAAACTCAAGACGCTTTCTAACTGGTTGCTTTCCCTTGCTCCCGGCATCCAAGCGCATTATTATGCAGACACTGGACCGATGCAAGATAAAGCTTGGGCGCAACAAGCTGGTGTTGGCTGGATTGCGAAGAATGGTAATCTAATTACGCGGGAGTATGGTTCCTGGGTGTTTTTGGGGGAGATTTTGACGAATCTCGAATTAGAGAGCGATCGCCCTCATACAGAACATTGTGGTAGCTGTACTCGCTGTATTGAAGCTTGTCCCACAGGTGCAATTACTGAGCCGTTTGTGGTGGATGCCAATCGGTGTATTGCGTATCATACCATAGAGAATCGGGCAGAAAAATTGCCATCGGCGATCGCATCCCAGATGTCGGGTTGGGTAGCTGGTTGCGATATTTGCCAAGACGTGTGCCCTTGGAATCAACGTTTTGGGCAGGTGACGGATGTTGGAGAGTTTGAACCCTACCCTGTGAATCTTGCGCCCCATCTGATAGAATTAGCAGAAATCTCAGATGAGGAATGGGATAGACGATTTCCAGCATCGGCGTTGCGGCGGATTAAACCAGAAATGTTACGGCGGAATGCCCGTGCAAATCTTGATGCATTGCAGGCGAAAGAATGACCCAAAAAGCAGTTATTTTTGATTTTGATGGTACTATTGCTGACACAGTAGATGCTCTTGTAAGTATTGCCAATCGTTTGGCTCTAGAGTTTGGTTATATACAAATCACTCCCGAAGAACTGACATTACTGAGAAATTTAAATTCCCGAGAAATTATTAAATATTCAGGTATCTCTATATTTAAAATACCTTTTTTAGTCAAGAAAGTAAAATCGGAATTAAAAAGTAAAATTCAGGAATTAAAGCCAATTGAAGGAATGAAGGAAGCATTAACTATTCTGAAAAATGATGGTCATAGATTAGGAATTATTACTTCAAATTCTCAAGAAAATGTGACGGCATTTTTGAAAGCGAATGATTTAGATAATTTGTTTGAATTTATCCAATCAGGAGTAACAATTTTTGGAAAAACGACAATTATTAATAATGTTCTAAGACAAAAACATCTCAAACCTCAAGAAGTAATTTATGTTGGCGATGAAACTAGAGATGTAGAAGCATCCAAGAAAGCCAACATCAAGGTTGTTGCAGTCAGTTGGGGTTTTAATTCACAAGAGATATTAAGCAAAGAAAATCCAAATTTCTTGATTAATCATCCCAGAGAACTGTTGGAAGTAATTAAAAATTGTTAATTGTTGGTTTTGTATCCCTTTAAATCCAAGATTCAAAATCTAACAGGACTTAGGCTAAGTTTTCTTAAAAATCCCATTTTTCGTATCAGTAATATCGGTAAGGAGGCAAGCCACAAGAATTACCGCTAGTTCTTTTCTTTATAAACCTTATCTAAAACAAAAAGCTTTATTCTCGCTGTTCTTTCTAAGATCCGACCGGATTAAGGTCGTCCCTTTTGAGTTGGGGTGGCATATTTGAAGAGTGGAAGTTTCCCCCACAAAACAGCCTTGTCTGAATCCCCATCTCAAAAGGGAGAACCTTCCTTCTTCCTTCTTCCTTCTTCCTTCTTCCTTCAATATGTAGAGATGCATATTTTTACATCCCTACAAATCAAAATCCAAAATCTGATTATTTTCCAGGTTGACCCATTTCAAAAGCTTTTTGTAACAGGTCATCACTAACGTTGCTAACTGCTTCATTTGGAGAACCAGAAATGTCATTCGCCATTTCTAGATAATCGTCGGGATTACCAGTTGCTTCGGCTTTAAAAGTTGTCTCTTCTGCTTGAGGCATTTCAAACTTAGGTGCTGTTGCTTCCTGTGCGGCTTTTGCACCTTCCGCTGTGCGGTCAATTTCGCTGACACTTAATTGCTGTGCTGCTTCATAATCTGCGTCAAAATCAACTTTTGGTGCTTTTTCTTCACCGCTAGCGATATTTTCAGCAGCTAATTGTGCATCGTGGGTAGGAGCCTCTGCTACATTGGGCTTTATTTCATCAGACATAATTAACCCCTCCAATAACTCTTTGATTGCTGTAGTAACTGTATCAAAGTCAAGACTAGAACATTGATATCTATAGATAGATTGTTCACCTCTGCTGAAAGGTAGATAAAAACTAAAATATTCAATTAGTAAAGCTCTTCCTCTCAGTAGTAGATTTTAATGCTGAGAATTTGTTACGTCTTAAGGGATGTTTGGAGAGTATTGTTCGCAACTTAACTCCTTTGCCTCGTAACCTCGCTACTTATTGCCTTGGGTTCTCCAAAGCAATAAGTAACAACCCATAATAGCAAACCGTTTTGCGGTGGAAATGAGAGTTTTAAAGCCTCTCGGACTTTGGAGGAGAGAAAAGTAAAGAGAATAAATTTCCAAACAATCTTTAGGCTTAATTTTTTTAATCGCATCGGAGATGAATTATGACTGCAAATTTTGATATAACAGTGCCACAAGCCATTCAAGAAAAATCTCACGAAGTGGTCGAAGCGTTTAACAAATTGGATACCGATGCCAAGCTTGCTTGGTTCTATTTGGTCTATACAAAAATGGGAGCTTCTGTGACTCCAGTTGCTCCCACTGCAGCCGAACCACAATTAGCACCAATGCTGCTAGGAGACTTTTTCAAATTCTCTGATGAGGAGCAATTGGCAGTTATGCGGCAAATTGTGAACGGTGAGGATAGTGAATGCTCTCGTGCTTATGGTGCCTTAAAAGAAAATAACCAGCTATATGTTTGGTATGAATGGGCAAAGGCTATGGGAGATATTGCCATTGGAATGCCCGCAGACTACAAACCAACGGAAGCAATTAGCGATTTGCTTACCAAAATTGAAGCACTTGATTTCGATGGGCAAATTTCCATTTTGCGGACAATTTCTGGTCAAATGGGCTATAGCGATGTGAAGCCAATTGAGACACAAGCACAAACAGGTAAAACAGCAAGTTTTTAAAAGTTTTCAGTTACATCAAGTTTGGATGATTGCTTCTAAATCTCAAAGAACCCTTCCCCCTATCCCCAAAACATACAGCCTTTTTCATTTGAGTAAGGTACACTTTTTATCTGTAATTATCCGCGTACCCTCGAACAAGCCGTACCGATGGAAGGCGTATCCCTGAAGGGACGCTTGCGACGAGCGTGCCTACCGCGTCTATATCTGCGGTTTTTATCTCTTATGTGTACTTCATTTACAAATGATGTTGAAGTAAGGACCGAAGTTGGAAGAAGGAATAGCTAATAAAAATGCGCGTTCTGAGTTTAAAACTCAGTAAAAAAAAAGATGTTTTTCGAGTCCTTTGTAGCGCGAAAAAAAACAGTGTCCTTGTTTCAATCCCACATGAGTACTCATGTGGGTACTTCTTCCTTCTTTCTTCTTCCTTCTTTCTTCGTGAATTGCAATTTGCTGTATGAACAGGAGGGGTTGGGGGGAATACCGTTGCGATACGTTATGTTTAACGTAAGAACAAATCTCCAATTCCAAACCAAACTATCCTTAACACCAAGCGTCTTATACCGTTTCTTTGTGAAGCTGCATATATTACCCCCCGGCTACGCCGTCCCCCCTTGGCAAGGGGGGACTACAGGGGGGTCTTGATTATGTGTATCTTCATACAGAATTGTTATTATACCGTTTCTTTGTGAAGCTGCATATATTACCCCCCGGCTACGCCGTCCCCCCTTGGCAAGGGGGGACTACAGGGGGGTCTTGATTATGTGCATCTTCATACAGAATTGGTATTATACCGTTTCTTTGTGAAGCTGCATATATTACCCCCCGGCTACGCCGTCCCCCCTTGGCAAGGGGGGACTACAGGGGGGTCTTGATTATGTGCATCTTCATACAGAATTGGTATTATACCGTTTCTTTGTGAAGCTGCATATATTACCCCCCGGCTACGCCGTCCCCCCTTGGCAAGGGGGGACTACAGGGGGGTCTTGATTATGTGCATCTTCATACAGAATTGGTATTAGGGGGTTAAGGATGGTTTTTAAGGATTGTGGGTATTTAATTTAAACCGCTTTGATTGCGTAATTTTTTTATGACTTTTCCCTTAACAGATACAGCGAAAGTTTCTTCTGTCAGTACGTCAATTGCTTGGACAACTGTAGCAAAAGAAAATATTAAATGATTGTTGACAAATCCATTGGGAAATTCCATCACTAACACGGCAACATTTCGATTTGGAGTAATGGTGAGTGGTTTTTCGGGTACATCCACCATATATTTTTCATAAAATGCATTAATTGTTAGAAATTCCAATGACTTAACAACCGAATTTTTAGGAGCAAGAGAACGGAAATCAGTTCCGCCAAAATTAGATGCATCACTATCGCTGAAGGGATTATTGGGTAATGATGCATATTTAACTGTTGGAAGTTTATTGGTAAAAGCCGTAATATTAGATTGAGATGCTTGTTCAGACTGAATGTCAGTAGGTTTAGTCAGCATAGCTTGTGCTAAAACAACTAAAACTACAGCGATGATAACCTGAAAAAATATATCATTCATATTCTTATAAAATACACAAATCCCTGGTTATATATACAATTGTTTGCTCTTAGCAACTCGCAAGAGTTTAACAGGATTTATGCTGAAAGTTAGGTTAATTTAAATACATATATGATGATATTGAATAATCAGAGTTAATTAACAGTTATCAGTTAGGGACTTCCAAAAAAATCACTATGTTGTAGGATAGACCTCTTGCCTATCCGCTCAGACAAAGTTAATAGTTATCAATTTTAGTGATTTAAGACCCTGTTACTTGATTTAAATCCGCAGGAGTCAAGTGAGAGTGAACCACTTGACCATCACGGAACCAGACAATGCGATGAGTTTGACGGGCTACTTCAGGTTCGTGAGTCACCATGACCACAGTGATTCCGCTACTGTTGAGTTCGGTAAAGATATCCAATACTTCTTGAGTAGTCCGGGAATCTAATGCACCAGTCGGCTCATCTGCCAAGAGTAACACCGGACGATTTACAATCGCACGAGCGATCGCTACCCGTTGTTGTTGTCCACCAGAAAGTTGATTGGGTCTGTTATTGAGGCGATTTCCTAATCCTACTTTGCTTAACGCTTCTGCTGCTCTTTCCCGTCTTTCACTATTGCTAACACCAGCATACACCATCGGCAACATGACATTTTCTAACGCCGACAATTGTTGTAAAAGATGGAATTGTTGAAACACAAATCCTAAATTTTTGTTGCGAATGTGCGCTAATTGTGCATCATCCATTTGTGCGACATCCACATTATCTAAATAATAATGTCCCGAACTTGGACGATCCAAACAGCCAATGATATTCATTGCTGTAGACTTTCCCGAACCTGACGGCCCCATAATGGAACAGTATTCCCCCTGTTCAATAATTAAATTCACATCATTCAAGGCTTTTACTTCCGTTTCACCGCTTCCATAAACTTTAGAAATGTTTTCTATCCGAATGATTGTAGCTTTGGGAGTCGGGTTGGGGATACGAGAATCGGTAATGGAGAGAGTATTTGCCATAGAGATTTTCTCAAAGAATAAAAGGGTAAAATATTAAGCACTGCGTAAAGCCACAATCGGGTCTAATTTCGCAGCACGACGGGCAGGAACAACCCCAAAAAATAAACCGATACCACCAGAAACACCAACCGCCATCGCGATCGCAACAGGAGAAATTGCTGCTTCCAAAGGACTCACGGCTCCTACCAACAAAATGCCAGAGACACCAACCGCAGTGCCAATTAAACCACCAGCGGCTGAGACAATTACTGCCTCAATGATGAACTGTAACAAAATATCTTGTTCAGTGGCACCGATGGCCTTGCGCAATCCAATTTCTTGGGTGCGTTCGGTAACGGAGACAAGCATAATATTCATAATGCCGATACCGCCAACAAACAAGGAAATACTAGCTATAGCTGCCAGCATCAATGTCAAGATACCTGTAATTTGTCCAAAAGTTTGTAATAAATCTTTTTGGGTGCGGATGGTAAAATCATCTTCGCCTGTAATTTTGTGGCGTTGACGCAGTAAATTGGTAACTTGAAATTCTACAGCTTCTACACTGTCAGCATTTTTGGCAGAAGCAACAATATAAGTTAATTCTAATCCATAAGGGGAAGTCCGTCCGACAATGCGGTTAGCGATTGTTGTCAGTGGTACTAATAACGCTTCATCGTAATTTACACCTAAACCACCACCTTTCCCGACTAACACACCAATCACTTGAAAGCTGGTATTTTTTATTCTGAGTTGCTGTCCTACAGGGTTACGGCTACCAAAAAGTCTTTCGGCTAAATCATTACCCAAAACGACAACTTGGTTGCTCCGTTTCATGTCAATATCACTAAAAAACCTGCCTTTTGCAGTTTCATAGTCTCGCACTGTTAAAAAAGTCGGAGTTGTACCAACGATATTCGCATTGGTGTTGCGGTTTTTATAGGTAACCACTTGTCTGCTGTTCAATTCGGAGGTTACACTTGCAACTGTTGGTACTTGACTGGCGATCGCTAGAGCATCTGCATATACCAAAGTTTTTGGAACATCACGGGTGATCCGTTGTGTTTCTTGATTCCCTGGTATTACAAACAACACGTTGGGACCAAGAGACTGTAATTCTTTCGCAACGTACCTTTGACCGCCCTCACCCACGCCAATCATCGCTATCACCGAAGCATTCCCGATGACAATACCTAGCATAGTCAGGGCACTGCGTAATTTATTTGACAGCAGAGTTTTGCCTGCCATTTGGACACTTTCAAGGAAATTCATGAATTGGTTAGTGGTTAATTGTTAGTGGTTGGTTGTTAGTTGCTATTCCTTATTCTGTTTCTTCATTTTCTGTTCCAGTTGATAGTCTTTGGGTGGGTTCAGGAAAATGCGATCGCCTTGTTTGACACCCTCTAAAACCTGAGTCTGGTCTTTCACTTGGGAACCGATTGTCACAGATCGGAACTGGGGTTTATTCTTAGCATCGGGAACCAAAACACCTGGATTGCCTTTATCGGTAACAATTGCCACAGTCGGTACTAATAATGCTCCGTTAACTTCATCACCTAAAAAGGTCAAATCAACATTTAAGCCAGAACGTAACTTATCTTTACCTGTATCAATCGCAATCCGTATTTGAAATAAGGTTACACCATCTTCTTTCACAGCTTCGGGTGCAATCAGACGCACCCGACCTTTAAAAATTTGATCGGGAAAGGCATCTGTTACAATTTCAACTTGTTGTCCTTGTTTAATTCTGCCAATATCTGCTTCAGCAACCTGTGCGAGAATTTCAGAATCTTGTGCGAGGGCAACAACGGAACTGGAAGTAGCAGAAGCACTTGTAGAAGCGGAAGTTGTAGGAGTCACAAACGCACCGACGTTAGCATATTTTTGCGTCACAATTCCGGAAAAAGGAGCGCGGATAACGGTATTTTCTAAACTAACTAAATCTGACTTCAGTTGAGCTTCTGCAACTGCTACGGCAGCTCTTTTAGCTTGGATTTCCTCGGGACGGGAGCCACTTTCCAACAATTGCAGTGCAGATGAGGCTTCCGCAACGGCTGCTTGTCGTTGGGCAATATCTTCAGAACGGCTACCACTTTGCTGTAGTGACAGTCTTTTTTGAGCCTCCCGTAAATTTGCCTTCGCTGAATTGTCTTCACTCACAGCTTGATCCAACAGTTGTTTTTTCTCTGCTCCTTGTTGAAATAAGTATTGATAACGCTTTACTTGTTGGCTGGTGTAATTTACCTTTGCAGTTGCCGCATCTACTTGGGCTTGAGCTTGGGAGATTTCTTGGGGACGATTTCCTGTCCGTGCTGCATCTAACTGTGCCTGAGATTGTGCCAAACGGGCTCTCGATTGGGCAATTTCTTGAGGACGACTGCCGGCGAGTGCTTGTGCTAACTGAGCTTTCTGTTGGTCTATATTCGCACGAGAAGAGAGAATTTTGGCTTCAACATCTGCACTATCCATGCGAGCGATAATTTGCCCAGCCTTGACGCGATCGCCCTGCTCAACCAATAGTTCTGTCACAGTTCCAGGATTTTTCGGGCTAATATTCACACTCTGGACTGGCACTACCTTACCACTAGCAGTAATTCGCAGGGTGACGTTTTTTGTTTCGACTGGGATAGTGAGCGCTGTAATATCTTCTTGGCTTATCCCCCGATTCAAGAGAGTGTGAGCCGTTGTACCACCAACTACTAACACGCCAGTTGCTACCAGTCCCATTAACCAGCGTCCGGGGTGTTTAATTTTGCCAATTACGGGAATTTCTATATACGTAGTCATAAGTAGCAGCCCATGAAGATTGATAGTTCCGGGTACATTGATGCAGAAGTTAGGATAAGTTTAATTTATAAATTGGTTCTCAATTTGTCCCCAAAAAGGAAAAGCACTTACTGATTTTTTCTTAAACTTTACTCATAGTAGCCTGTTGCATTATTCTGTCACCTCACCTAACTGGGTGACTTTTGTCATGAGTTGTGCGGGCTGGTATTTTGCATCTACGCGTTCAAAAGACGAGCTACAGGCTAAAAACCTTAGTTTTTCAAATTAATCGCCAAATTTGCTTCTTTTTTTTACTTGATGTTGACTACTAGTCCATATCATTAATTTCGATGGGTAGTGCGAGCCAAAAAGCTCGCGTACTATATTAGGACTTACGCACAAAATATGGAATAATTAACCGCTCAGACGCGATAGACGCGAAGCGCCTTCCGCCTCGGTAGTACGCAATAGGCGCTTCGCCTTCCGTTTCGGTAGGAATAAGAGTTTGAGAGAGTTTTTGCGTAAGTCCTATATATAAAGCGAGCTTTTTGGCTCGCATTACCCGCTCATATTTTATGTGGTGGGGTACTACGCTTTTAAATTACATGTGAAAAAATCTTCTCCAACAGTCATTTTAAGAGGACTTATGCTATGAGACAGAGACTTTCAGTCTCTGACGGTCAGGAATGCAGCCAAAAAATCTCTTAATAGTTATACCAATTCTGTATGAGGTTGCGCTTTATTCTTCACCCACAGCCGAAAAAATGTCAAAATTATAACTGCTAAACACTGAAAAATCGATTAACTTCCTTACCCGCAAGCCAGTCAGCCATTCGACTATAAGTCCCTGTCTAATAGTATAAGTCCATTAAAATGGACTAGAAATAATACTTCGACTTTATTGTAGTTTTTAGAAATAACATAAATATAAGTATGGGGTTTATACGCAAAAGGCAAGATATGAGTTAGATGGTTTGCTTTCTTGGCGCTCTTAAGAGCAGAAATAGACCCTACAATAGCATTGAGCAACTTTCATCACTGACAACACAGGAGTAATTCAAATGACAATCTTCAACAAAGACATCTTTGAATTGGCAAAAGAAAATAACTTTTTCCGGCAAGAGATACTAACGAACAAACACAGCCAAATCGTATTGATGAGCATTGAACCGGGAGACGATATTGGCGAAGAGACACACGATGTTGACCAAGTTTTGGTGTTTGTTGCGGGTGAAGGTGAAGCCGTGTTAAATGGCTTGAGCAGTACAGTTCAAGCCAACAAGCTGGTTGTGGTTCCTGCCGGTACCCAACACAACTTCATCAATACTGGTTCAACGGCACTCAAGCTCTACACTGTTTATGCCCCACCGGAAGAAGAGCCAGGAACGCTGCACAGAACGAAAGCGGAAGCAGTGGAAGCCCATTAACCTAAATATTGATAACTGTTTGGGTGTTTATTAAGCACTCACCACATCTAGTTTGCATATTTAAAATTCATGTAACTATTTTAGGGTGGGTTCTCCAGCCCGCCCAAATCCGTTTAGTTCCTATTTTTTAAATTGATTTCAGACCTTATACCATTTCTATATGAAGATGCAATTTCCTTGCCCACCTGCGTGGACTTAGTTTGTATAGCCCTTAAGACGGTTTGTATAGCGTGGTGAAAGCGTTATACTACAGCGTACCGTTGGTAGTTTTTCCTCAGATGCTTGAACAAAAAATGACAGCAGAACTTGGTTCACGAGCAATGATAACCGAGGAGATAACGGGAAGTGACGAATAAACAAGAATCCCGATTGCCCATACAGCCGCTAAAGCGAGCATTAGGACGTTTGAATGGTTACCGTTGGAAGGCTGTTGGAGCTTTCATCTGTCTGTTGCTTTTGATAGCAGCTAATGCTGTGACCCCACAACTATTTCGTTGGGGAATTGATAGGGGAATTGCAAACAAAAATTTAGATAATGTGTTGCTGTGTGCTGGTTTAATGGTGTTAATTGCGATCGCACGGGGCATATTTAGCTTTGGGCAGAGCTTTTGGGCAGAAGCGGCTGCTCAAGGGGTTGCCTACGATTTACGCAATAGCATTTTTAGTAAAATTCAGAATCTCAGTTTTAGCTATCACGATCGCGCTCCTACATCACAACTTTTAACCCGTCTGACCAGCGATATTGAACAAATCCGTACCTTTATCGGCACCACGCTGCTACAAATTGGCAGTGCTGCGCTGATGCTTGTGAGCAGTGCTGCGATTTTGCTGGTAATGAACTGGAAACTAGCACTGATAACTCTAACAGCTATACCCGCTGTAGGCTTTTTACTAGTTAATTTTTTTAAGAAAAATGGTAAACTTTTTGGTCAGATCCAAGAACGTTTGGCCGAGTTGAACGGGGTTTTAGAAGATAATTTGGTGGGAGTGCGAGTAGTGAAAGCGTTTGTGCGAGAAAATGTGGAAACTGCTCGCTATACAATACTGAATGATGAACTGCGAGCCGCCAATATAAAAACTATGCAAGCGGTGAGCCGGACATTTCCCCGCATTTTCTTGTTGAGCAATATAGTTACTTTAACCGTTTTGGGTTACGGTGGCGCAGAGGTAATTGGCAAACAGTTCTCCCTGGGTGAGTTAGTAGCGTTTAATTCATATTTAGCGTTTCTGATTCAACCCATCCTGCAAATCGGGTTGGCATCGGCAGTAATTGCTCAAGCGGCTGCTTCATCAAGACGAATTTACGAAATTTTAGACGCTGAGGTTGAAATTAGGAATCAAAAGCAGGCCATATCTTTAACTAGCGAAAATGGTCGAATTACCTTTGAAAACGTTCACTTTCGCTACCCTGGAGCCACAAGAGAAATCCTGAAAGCGGTTTCTTTTGAAGTCAAGCCAAGGGAACGAGTGGCGATTTTAGGTATGACGGGTTCGGGGAAAAGTAGCATTATGAACCTGATACCGCGTTTTTATGATGTCACCGCTGGTTCAGTTCGCATCGACGGGTACGATGTCCGGGATGTGACCCTAGAAAGTTTGCGATCGCATATTGGTATTGTCTTCCAAGAAACAACACTATTTTCTGGAACCATCCGCGACAACATCGCCTACGCGGTATCAGATGCTTCTATGGAAGACATTATTCAATCGGCAAAAGTTGCGTATATTCACGAGTTTATTCTCAGTTTACCCGACGGTTACGACACAGTAGTCGGCGAACGAGGAGTCGGGTTATCGGGAGGGCAAAAACAGCGAGTAGCGATCGCTCGCACCTTACTCACCAACTACAGTATTTTGATTTTGGATGATAGTACCTCTGCTGTTGATGCCAAAACGGCTGCATTAATTGAAGAATCTCTGGATATTTTGATGCAAAACCGAACTTGTACTGTTCTGGTAATTGCTCAACGGATTAGTACAGTTAGAAATGCCGATCGCATTTTGTTAATTGAGCAAGGAGAGTTAGTTGCACAGGGGACTCACGAAGAATTGATGCGAACCAGCCCACTCTACGGCTCAATTTTAGAATCGCAAGTTAAACAATCTGTGTTGAAAATAGGGGCGAACCCGGTTCAATAAATCAAGGTTTCTGGCAGCATAAATCCGATAAATTTAAAATAGCTAATGACACCCCAAACCAGCCAGTCATCTTCCACTTTTGGCCGTTTCCTGGGCTACTTACGTCCTTACCGCAAACAAATTCCCGTTGCAGTCGGGTTAATAGCCCTTAGTTCATCAACTCAAGCTTTAGCTCCGTTTCTTGTCGGATGGGCAATTGACCACGCGATCGCTCAAGAAAATTTCCGAGAGCTAATGTTGGTTTTAGGCATACTCGCGTTAGTATACTTCATCGGGTTTCAAGGAATTAGTGCCCAGATAATTTACGTGACGCAGATTATTCAAAGCATATTAGCTCAACTGCGTCAAGATATTTTTACAAAAATCCAAAGTCTCCCACTCAGCTTTTTTGACCAAAGTGAATCAGGGGATTTGATGAGCCGCTTAATCAACGATGTGAATACGGTTAACCAAGTCTTTGGGCAAGCCATCTCGCAAATTCTGGGTAACCTATTTAGTTTGATTGGGATTGCGATCGCTATGCTCTCAATTAACTTTAAGTTGGGGTTGGTGAGCAATATCGCTATACCGCTGATTATTTTCTTGACGGGCTTATTTTCCCGTTGGGCAAGAACCAAATTTCGCACGACTCGTCAGACAATCGGGGAACTCTCCACCAAAATAGAAGAAGATTTAACCAGTGTAAGAGAAGCTCAAGCTTTTAATCGCGTCCGGCTCAACATTGAAGAATTCGCCACTCTCAATGCTGCCAATCGTGATGCCAATATTCAAGCCGTTGCGATTACAGCAGCGTTTGTTCCCTCAATTGATTTGCTCAATACCTTAGCAATGGCTGCTGTTTTGGCTTATGGAGGCTATCTGGCAGTGATCGGAGCAATCACCATCGGAACGGTGACTGCTTTTTTAATCTACATCCAGCAATTCTTCCAGCCGATTCAACTCCTGAGCCAATTTTACACTCAGGCACAATCGGCATTAGCTGGACTTGAGCGGATTTTCCTGCTGCTTGATGAACCCGCTCGACTCCAAGATGCTCCGAATGCCTCCGAAATGCCGCCAATTCAAGGTGAGGTGAGTTTTGAACAGGTGAAATTTAGTTACAAAGACAACCAGATGGTACTCAAAGGGATCGATCTCCATGCTAAACCAGGACAGATGATTGCCCTTGTCGGACCAACTGGAGCAGGCAAAAGCACAATTATTAACTTGATTTTACGCTTCTATGATGTCTCAAGCGGTACAGTCAGAATCGATGGGGTGGATGTTAGGAGTGTGACTCAGGCTAGTTTGCGTCGTCAGATTGGGATTGTGCAACAAGACACAGTTTTGTTTGGTGGCACAGTCACAGAAAATATTGCCTTTGGTCGTCCCCAAGCCACCCAAGCAGAAGTTGAAGCCGCAGCACAGGTTGCTAACCTCCATGACTTTATTATCACATTGCCCCAAGGCTATGCTACTCATTTAGGCGAACGCGGTGTCACCCTCAGCCAAGGACAGAGACAGCTAATTAGCATTGCCCGTGCTGTTTTGGTGAATCCGCGAATACTGATTTTAGATGAAGCAACTAGTAGTATTGATACCCGTACAGAAATTCTTGTACAACAGGCGATCGCTCACTTGCTCAAAGATCGTACCAGCTTTGTAATTGCCCACCGTCTCAGCACTGTGACTTCTTCTGATCAAGTGTTAGTGATTCAAGATGGGCAAATTGTCGAGCAGGGTACTCACGCAGAACTTGTAGCCCAAGAAAAAATTTATGCAAATCTTTATGGTTTACAGCTTATTCAGTCCTAGTATAAAGACCAGATAAAATATAAAGACTAATTTATCTGAAATTACGGGTTCATTTTTGGACTCCTTAAGAATCCCCCGGATTTATCCGTGGGGAGTTTCAACTCTAGCCTCTCGGGTTCCCAGCAGCTTTTTTATAAAAATTTGCCTTTCGCTACCGGCTCAGATCGTTTAAGCTATCTGAAAGATTCTTTGATTCCTGGCTAAGAGGCGGTACTGTGCCGAAACGTGTTAGTTTAATTTCTCTTCTGGTTGTCTGTAGTTTGTGGAGTATGCCGAAAACTGCTCAAGCACAAGCTCTCTTGCCCCATACTCTGCAACTCGATGCAACTAAGTTGGAGCAACAGGGGTTGAGTTTGGCACAGGAAGCGGCTTCTTTAGGACAATTTCGTCAATTTGAACTGGCTTTGCCACGAGCGCGATTAGCCGCTCAATTGGCCCCCAAGAGCGATAAAGTTTGGTTCCTTTTAGGTGGTTTGTATTTACAAAGCAAGGAATACGAGCCGGCGATCGTTTCCCTGAAAAAGGCACAATCTCTCAATCCCAAAAATGGCGATATCCTGTTCGCTTTGGGATCGGCTCATTTTCAACAGCAAAAATACCAAGCGGCTGTCGGATTTTATCAACAAGGTTTGAAGATAAAGCCCAACGATCCAGAAGGATTGTTTGATTTGGGCAATGGTTACTATATGCTGAATCGATTGCCAGATGCGGTGGCTCAATACAATAAAGCGATCGCCGCTGACAAAAAATTCTGGCCGGCGATTAACAATATTGGTTTGGTTAAATACGAACAGGGAGATACTGAGGGCGCAATTAAACAATGGCAAACCGCTGTGTCTCTTGAAAAACAAGCCGCAGAACCTTTGTTAGCATTGGCTGTGGCACTGTACGCTAAAGGCGATCAAAAACAAGCTCTCTCCTTGGGTGAAGCTGCACTCCGAATTGATGGAAGCTATGGCGATCTAGAATTCCTCAAGCAAAATCTTTGGGGGACAAAGCTACTTGCTGATACAAAAAAATTCCTAGAATCATCCCGGATTCAAGCAACCCAGCAACAAACGGAAAGGCAAGAAGCACCACGACAACAGCTTCCACAATAAATGTTAATAGTTAGTGGTTAGTCGTTAGTTGTTATTTGTTGACCACTAACTACCAACTGCCAACTATTAACATTTACTATTGCAAAGAGTGCCATTTAATAGTACATATATACTTAAAGAGGCAAGAAGCAGTTATCCGCCAATTCTGTTGGATAACTGCGACTAAAAAAAGTGGGTAATTTTTATTGCTTCTCTTTAGGTAGCAGTGCCAGGATCTGGTCAACAAACTGTTGATGGTCAACAACAGGCTTGGAGATGTAGCCATCAGCACCGCTTTGCTTCAGAAAGTTCTCGCGATCGCCTTCCATAGCGTGGGCAGTCACCAGAATAATCGGTAAAGAAGCTGTCTGTGGATCTGATTTCAACATTTGTGTGATTTTGATCCCATCGACAGATTTGCCTTGGTAAACACTTCTCGAAAGAGAAACATCCATCAAAATAATGTCTGCTTCTCCGGAAGCGGCAATTTGCATTACTTCGTCCACATTTTCAGTGTGTTTTACATCCAAGCCACCACGCTTGGTTAAAATTTTAGAAAAAACGCGAGCATTAATCAGGTCATCTTCGACAATTAAAACAGTTTTCATGAGAATTTAACTTATAGGGGTGAGGGAGAATACCACACCGATTAAAACAGATGTCTGCCTCCTTTTAGATAATCAATGTGCATCCCCGTCATCAAGGATGATACTACTGATTTTTGTTATATGACCATCAACATTTGGAACGAAATAGCATTTCATCCGTTATGCTGTGGTTGCTGCAGTGTTCATTTTCAGCGATTTTTGTGTAGTTAAAATTCAGGTAAAAATCTCATGGCAAAACAGTTAAACCTTCTCTCTACGGGACAGGTAATCACCACAGCCCTGCACACCGAGATGCAACGGTCTTATCTTGAATATGCCATGAGTGTGATTGTTGGGCGAGCGTTGCCAGATGTCCGTGATGGTTTAAAGCCAGTACATCGACGGATTTTATACGCCATGCACGAACTGGGTTTAGTGCCCGATCGCCCTTATCGGAAATGCGCTCGTGTGGTAGGTGACGTGTTGGGTAAATACCACCCCCACGGTGACCAATCGGTTTATGATGCTTTGGTGAGATTGGTGCAGGATTTTTCTAGCCGCTATCCTTTACTGGCTGGACACGGAAACTTTGGTAGCGTAGATAACGACCCACCGGCGGCAATGCGTTACACGGAAACCCGTTTGGCATCAATCGGGCATGAGGGAATGTTGGCGGAAATTGGCGAAGAAACGGTGGAATTTGTCGGCAACTTCGATAATTCCCAGCAAGAACCGACGGTATTACCAGCGCAGTTACCATTTTTGTTATTGAATGGTTGTGCGGGTATTGCTGTCGGAATGGCGACGAATATTCCACCACATAATTTAGGTGAAGTGGTGGATGGGTTAATCGCTTTAATCGACAACCCAGATTTACCCGATAACAAGTTATTTGAATTAATTCCCGGCCCAGATTTTCCCACCGGTGGCGAAATTGTTGGTGATACTGGCATTAAAGAAGCATACACCACAGGGAAAGGTGGGATTGTGTTACGGGGAATTGCCAAGATTGAAGAAATTCCTGCAACCAGAGGAAGCAAGCGGCGATCGGCAATTATCATTACAGAATTGCCCTATCAGGTAAACAAAGCAGCTTGGATTGAAAAAGTAGCAGAATTGGTGAATCAAGGGCGCTTGGTGGGAATTTCTGATATCCGGGATGAGAGCGATCGCGAAGGGATGCGGGTGGTAATTGAACTCAAACGCGATATTAACCCCCAAGAAATTCTGGCACATTTGTATCACCAAACCGCTCTGCAATCAACTTTTGGGGCAATTCTCTTAGCTTTGGTTGATGGACAACCCCGCCAATTAAGCTTGCGTAACTTGTTGCTGGAGTTTCTCAAATTCCGCGAACAAACTCTCAACCGTCGCTACTCTTACGAGTTGGATAAGGCAGAGAATCGCGTGCATTTGGTGCAAGGTTTGCTCAAAGCTTTATCAAATGTGGATGAGCTAATTGAAATTTTACGTCTCGCAGCCGATGGTACAACGGCAAAAGTTAACCTGCAAAGCCAACTAGATTTAAGCGAGGTGCAAGCAGATGCAATTCTGGCTATGCCAATGCGTCGTCTGACAGGTATGGAACGGCAGAATTTACAAAAAGAATTTGAGGAGTTAAGCGAGCAAATCACCACATTGCAGTGCTTGCTCAACGATCGAAAAGAATTACTCAAAGTATTGAAAAAAGACTTCCGCAGTCTGAAGCGCAAGTACAGTGATGCTCGTCGTACCAGATTAGTCGCTGTGGCAACTCAGTCTATTCAAAGACAGGGAGAAGGAGAGCCAGAAAATCCCAAGTCGAAAATCGAAAATCCAAAATCTGAAGAACCAGCAGAAGAGGCAACATTAGAATTTACCCAACGCGGCTATGTGCGGCGCATTCCAGCTTCAGGCAAAAAGCCTAAAACTGACAATGGAATGCCTGATAACGATTTCGTTATCCAAACAGCATCGACTGACACGGAAAAAGATTTACTGGTCTTAACCAGTGGTGGTAAAGTTTACCCTGTACGTGTCGGAGACATTCCCCTGCCAACTGGGCGCTCTACACGGGGAACACCACTAATAACTTTACTCACCAGTACTGCCCAAGGTGCTGCCGAAGCTGTAGTCAACCGCTTTTTACTCCCAAACAATCTTGAAACCACCGATCTGATTCTCCTCACCAAACAAGGACGAATCAAGCGCTTATCTCTGACTGAATTTATTAACCTAACTCGTCGCGGAATTACCATCATCAAGCTCAAAGATGATGATGAATTGTTATCTATTCAGTTTGCTTCCTCTGGTGAAGACCTGATTTTAGCCAGTTCTGGTGGACGACTTTTGCGATTTGAGGTTGGGGAGCAACAATTACCCGTTATGGGACGTACTGCTATGGGGTTGCAAGCATTACGGCTAGGCAAACAACAACATATGGTTGGTTGTGTCACCTTAAACACAAATGACCATTTGTTGCTGGTTACTGAACAGGGATATGCCAAACGGATACCAGTAAGCGGCTTGCGGCGGGCTAACCGAGGCGATATCGGTACCCAAACACTGAAGTTTACCAAGAAAACTGATAATGTAGCTGGAATAGTTCTTGCAACAACATCAGAAGTCGCGCTGGTAACGAATACTCAACGGGTGGTGCGGCTGAGTGTGGAAACTGTGCCTACTTTGGGTAAAGACGACTCAGGTGAAAGTATTCTTCAACTCAACCGTGACGAAAAAATTATCACCGTCGCCAATATTGGATAAATCTTAGGATTACGGCTGTTAAGGTATAAGCTGTGAAATAGTCTTATAGCGATTTCCGTTTGGATAAAATACACTATGGCGGGCACCGAAGCCCAACCTAAGGTGCTACAACGCACTGGAATCCCCACAAGAGTTTCATTATTTTACTTTGTATCCCACTCATGCGTAGGTTCTGCTTTGAATTTGAGATTATTGGTAGGAATAATAGCTTATAACTGCCCAATTTTGGTACATGAACTACCCGAATAAAGGCACTCCAAAGCGGGGGTACGCCAACGGTCAGCTTTGCGATCGCAACATAGATAAATAATAAATATTGTCAATACTGAATAAAATTGCCCTTGGGACAGAGCTAAAATACTTTAAAGCGAACGGACTATTTTTCCCATCCAATACTACGTTCATAATTGCAAGGAAATTTCAATATCCCAATTGGTAGATTTATTGAAAATCTTTTATTGCCTGAGCTAAATCCATAGCCTCTGCAATCAAAGTTAATAAAAAATAACAAACTTTGTTGCATTTCGGAAAATAATTGTTATATTAGTTTACATAAGGCGAAAATACCTTAACAAACACATCATTTTGGAGTTCCGACCATGCAAGACGCAACAAAAGTTACCCCCGTAATGGACGATCGCAACTCTTGGCGTTGGGGCTTTACCCCACAAGCGGAAATTTGGAACGGTCGTTTAGCAATGATTGGCTTCTTGGCAGCGGCTTTAATTGAGTTATTTTCCAATCAAGGCTTCCTGCACTTCTGGGGCATCATGTAATTTTAAAGACCAAAAATATTTCTATAAAATTGTATAGATAAATAAAAAGTCTGGGAGTATTGATTTACTTCCAGGCTTTCTGTTTTTCGTAGTTAAAATAGCTATGCTGTTGGCGTTGCGTCTTACCTGTATTATCGCTACAGCACTCATGAAAGTTGTCTTAACAGACTAGTACAGGTCTTTTGGAAATAAAGCTACCATCAAAAATCCTCAGTGTGCAAGAGGCTTGCTAAATAAGGGTTGTAAGATTGTAAAGAAAGATGTGACTAATGCATAGCTCCAATTCAAAGGGGATTTAGGGGGCTTTATTTAGCCATCAAACAGTGCGAGGTTTTTGTCTTTCTGCCCCCAATTAAAAGGGGAGAATAAAATTAAAACTAGAACAAAATACCCCCATGTTGGGAGTCACGGGGGCAGGGGATTTAGTTCTGTTGTCTTTAAAAAGCCTGTTGGAATAACAGGCTTTATTCTAAAAATAACGGTTCTCGTTTGAGTAGATGACTACCGGATATATTCCTTGAGAACGCTGTTACGATTTGGGTGACGCAGCTTGCGGAGTGCTTTCGCTTCAATTTGACGAATGCGTTCACGAGTGACGTTGAAAATCTGCCCGATTTCCTCAAGGGTTTTCATCCGACCATCATCCAAACCATAGCGTAATCTGAGGACATCGCGTTCGCGAGGGCTGAGACTGTCGAGGACTTTTTCCAAGTCTTCACGCAGCAGGTTTTTAGAAACTTGATCTTCTGGAGTTTCGCCATCGGATTCGATGAAATCACCGAGTCGAGAATCTTCTTCTTTACCGATGGGGGTTTCTAACGAAATCGGCAATTGTGCAGATTTCGCAATAAACCGCAATTTCTCGATGGTCATTTCCATGCGAGTCGCGATTTCTTCTTCAGTGGGTTTGCGACCCATTTCTTGAGAAAGTAGTTTAGTCGTTTTCTTAATCCGGGAAATGGTTTCGTAGAGGTGAACCGGTAACCGGATAGTACGAGATTGATCGGCGATCGCGCGAGTGATTGCCTGACGAATCCACCATGTAGCGTATGTAGAAAACTTATAGCCTTTCTCATGGTCAAACTTTTCAGCCGCACGAATCAAGCCGAGACTGCCTTCTTGAATCAAGTCTTGGAAAGACAAGCCACGATTCATGTACTTCTTGGCAATTGAAACGACAAGGCGCAAGTTGGATTGTACCATCTTGTCTTTGGCCCTGCGACCAACGTGCAGCCGATAACGGAATGCAGGTAGGGGTAACTGTACGGCTTCTGCCCATTCAGCATCCCGAGGATCGCGATCCAACTGGTGCGAAAGTTTTTCCCGTACACGCTCCAACTCCAATAAATCGGCAATTTTCCGTGCTAGTTCAATCTCTTCATCTGCCCGAAGCAGACGAATTCGACCAATTTCTTGCAAGTAAAGCCGAATCGAATCTTCCGTGTAATGCTTTTTCTTAGTTTGTGTCCGACGACGCGACTTGGCGGCTTTACCAGACTTTGCGTCGTCCTCATCAGACTGAGGCTCTAAAAATTCTTCATCCATTTCGCCTTCTTCGCCAATCGGGAACTCCTCCTCGTCTTCGATTAAGAGTTCTTCTAACTCGATTTCAGGCTGATTCATTATTTCTAGGTCAGGCTGATATATATTTTCGAGTACGTTGTTAGCCTGGTTCATGCCGCGTTCCTCATGCTCCTTGCAGAATCAATGACTCAATTGCTGTTAACTGTTCTTAAAGTCTTGCTATTTGCTTGCTCTTTAAGATTTTTGTCCTTAAAATTTTCCACTAACCTACAGTTTTGTATTCGCTTTACTAACGGTAGTTTAGATTAGCCTGAGTTGCTGCTCTTTTTACCATAATTCGGCGAACTGTAAGGTAACTTCCTTATCTTAGCCAATACCATCAGTGTTGACCCAGCAACACCACTTTTAACTGATTAGTCTAAAAAAGACTTCAACAAGCTAAAAAGTTCACCAGTTCATACTAAATAATATGACTTTTGGGGGATTTTTGTCTAAAGACTGTTCCGATTGTAGCCTGTTTCACAGAAATTGCACTCTTTTTGTGTGGTATCTCTGAAGTAATTAAGTGAGAATTACCTTTAGTACCAAAAAGACATTGTTTATGGTAGTCATACCCCTAAATCCTTTCCAAAGCTTCTTGGAATTGCAGTCCTATTCTCATTACATTCAAGTTTCCCGTGTCTGTGCATATCTCTGATTCGGTGGTATTGTCTAAAACATTAATTACCGAACAACAGGAATTCAATATTAACTCATCTCATTCGTTTTAATACACCAATTTCTTCACGTCCTTCATAAATTACTGAGTAAATGATTACTTTTGCACTCCTTGGAGCTAAATCAACAAGCCCCAGGGGGAGACAGAAATATAATAAGTTCATGTCACCAAGGCTGATGTGCTGACTTAACTTTTACTGTCTTTTTGCGTTTCTTCGCTCATATTGTAGATGCTTGTAGGGTATTTAGGCTTACAAGTCTCATGAACAAGCATTTTTCCGTCTGCATAGTCGCTTAGAGGCTGTAATTTAACTAAACTCGGGAGTTTAGCTTTTGGCATAATCAGCCTGATGACCCCTCAATCAAGATTTTGCTTTTTGGTCTTTATTACACGTTAACGCAGTACTGAAATTTCAACCCTACGAAACTTGACAAACTGTTTTTATTGTATACATCGATATTTTAATCAATTCAGAAAACTTTTGGCACTCAAAATTGGAGATATTAGCTTGCTTAATACAAAATTTCATCAAATCAATGCAAAGTTATACTTTCGGTTGGGGAGCCTTATCCGATGATAACAATTTGTCTGAAGAGCCAAAGCCGAGTCATAGTAAGAACTACGAACCTTCTTGGCAATTGGGATTTCGCCAATTCCTTTGATTCTATTGAGTAATTTTGACTATTGCTTATTGAACTGGGACACTCAAGTAATTTCCGTCGGTTACCTTGAATATTAAGAAAAATACCCTTCAGAGAAGATTTGATCGCTGGGCTGGAGTCTGCTTCTGTTGGGTAGTTTGTTTTTTTGGCTGACTGGTATGACTTTTTTTGAAGAGAAAAATGTGTTAAGCGTTAGCTTACGCGTGCATTGAAAATATCAAAAAGCAAAATCCAGCCTTATTTTTACAAAATTTAATATTTTCACAGGAAGTAGGGACTGTCCAGAGTGGGAAAAAAGGATTGGGCTGGTTAGTCCAGATTCCCAATCCTTTGTCTATTAGATATCTAAATCTGTGAATTCGAGTTTAGAACCGTAAGTTTCGATGAATTCACGACGAGGTGCGACGCGATCGCCCATCAAAATAGTGAAAATGCGATCGGCTTCGGCAGCATCTTCAATTTCGACTCGCTTGAAGGTGCGAGTCTCTGGATTCATGGTGGTATCCCAGAGTTGTTGTGGCATCATTTCACCCAAACCTTTGAATCGTTGGATGGTGTAGTTGGCGTTAGAAGGAAATTGGCTGATGATTTGATTTTTTTCGCGCTCGGTATAACAATAGTGATGATTACGTCCCCGTTCTACTTTAAACAATGGCGGACAGGCAATGAAAATGTGACCTTGTTCGATGAGCGATCGCTGATAACGATAAAAGAAAGTTAACAGCAGCGTCCGGATGTGCGCTCCATCCACGTCAGCGTCAGTCATGATCACAATTCGGTGATAGCGCAGTTGGGAAACGTCGAATTCCTCACCCTTGACACCCAAACCGAGTGCAGTGATTAGGGATTGAACTTCGTTGTTCTTGTAAATTTTCGAGTCGTCGGTTTTCTCAATATTGAGGATTTTACCGCGTAGGGGGAGGATAGCTTGGAATCGGCGATCGCGTCCTTGTTTGGCGCTGTTATGGACGAAAACACCGCTAGCCAAGGCAAAGTTGTGAGTATTAGGGACTTCGATGTCGTAAACATCAACTTTTTCTTCTAGCCGTTCTATTGATACAACCCGGTGATTGTAGTTTTTCACCGCTTCTTTTGCTGTTGAGCGATCGCTACCAAAGTATGTTTTACAGAACGTCTCCCAAGGCAACATAGACTTATCCTTGGTTTGCTTGAGGTCATAAGCCTCCAAATCCAAACAACCTAGCTTACGTTCCACTTCCTTCAAACCAGCAATGGTTTTTAAGTAGTCAGTTTTATCCAAAGCCTCATGACGTTGCTCGCTATCATGAAGGTTGTAAGAATCTGCCAACATATGAGTATAAATCCACTTCTCATTCAGGGGATTCCAAACCATTTCACTGGCATCAAGACCCGTACCACCTTCATTCTTACGATGGAAGGGCATGAGCGAATCTTCTGGTGTTAGCAATTCTGCCGCTTTGTAACTGCCATCCCGTAACATAAAGAGGTGATCGGGCGTGCAGATAATCGTTTCACCGTTATCCAATGTAAGTTTTATAACTTCAGCATTGGCTTTAGTCATCCGCGCATTGATGATCCGCTCAACCCCCACATTCCCGCTTTCCTTTACGGTGTAACAGAAATGCTCTTTACCCATCTCTTGCTCGGCAACTAGTTCCTTAAAATTAATGTTTCTTCCATCACTCAATACTATTGCCGTGTCTCCCAAAAAACAGCCCCCCGCTGAATCCCCTTCGACAATATAGATTTCCGATTCACTGGGATCTCTAGAACTACAGTCAGCCAGTTTACCAGGCAATGGCGAGGATTCTAACACCGATTTGCGGCGTACCAATTCCCGCGCATGACGTGCGGCTTCAGCGGCTTTAAAAGCTTGGATAGCTTTATCCAATACTGAATCGGCAACAGCAGGGTGAAATTCTAAATATTCCGTAAGAACTTCGCCGACGAGGGAATCAACGATACCTCTAACTTCCGTATTACCCAGTTTGGTTTTAGTTTGTCCTTCAAATTCCGGATCGGGAACCTTCACAGAAATCACTGCTGTTAAACCTTCGCGGACATGTTCTCCACTCAGGTTTGTCTCGTTTTCTTTAATTTTGTTACGTTTGCGAGCAACAGCATTTAGAGTCCGAGTTAAAACAGCCTTCAACCCTTCTAGGTGAGTACCACCGTCAACGGTACGGATATTGTTGGCAAAACCCAGGACGTTATCAGAATAAGCGTCAACACACCATTGCAAAGCAACTTCTATTTGAACGTTATGACGTTCTCCCTGCACGAAGATAATTTCTTCATGCAGGGCTTGCTTATCAGCGTTCATGTAGGCAATATACTCGCGAATTCCCCCCCTGTACTCGTAGGTTTCTATTTTGGGTGTATCGCTTTTGAGTACATCTAAGCGGCTGTCAGTAAAAGTAATTTTGACACCAGCATTTAAATAAGCCAACTCCCGGAGACGGCCTGATAAGGTAATGTAATCAAACTCAATGCCCGTGCTAAAGATTTGAGCATCTGGCAGGAATGTCACAGAAGTACCCGTGCGAGCTTCCTTGTAAGGCTTGACTTGCAGCTCGCTAACGGGAATCCCCCGTTCATAACGCTGGAGGTGAACATTTTTATCGCGCCAAACCGTAACTTCTACAAATTCAGACAGGGCATTAACAACGGAAATACCAACTCCGTGCAGTCCTCCAGAAACCTTGTAGCCGCCACCGCCAAACTTACCTCCGGCGTGCAGTACAGTCATCACAGTTTCTAATGCTGACTTCCCTGTTTTTGAGTGAATATCGATAGGAATACCGCGACCATCATCTGTTACAGTAACAGAACCGTCTGCATTAAGATCCACCTCCACATGGGTACAGTGACCCGCCAAAGCTTCATCAACAGAGTTGTCCACCACTTCATAAACTAAGTGGTGGAGTCCTCGCGGACCGGTGGTACCGATGTACATCCCCGGTCGTTTGCGGACGGCTTCCAGACCTTCCAGAACTTGTATCTGATCGGCACTGTAACTGCTCGTCATGAAAATTCTCCTCAATCGTGGGGTGAAATCGCCCAAAAAGGCTAGAAAAGTAAAAACACTCCAAGATTCTAACACAAAAGCTTTGGAGGCGAACCTAGGGCAATATTGTGAGTTATTTAGATAGGGGATGTAGCCTGTTATTTTTCTGAGAGGGGGATCAAGGGAGTTAGGAGTTAGGAGTTAGGAGTTAGGATTTATTAATGTCGAAAATTCGCCCTCATCCCCAACCCTTCTCCCCTGGGGAGAAGGGAGTTAGAAATCTTTTTCCCTCTCACCAAGGGAGAGGGATAGGGTGAGGGTAAATCCGGGTCTTATTTAATCCACATTCCTTAGGAGTTAGGAGTTGGGAGACTATTCGAGTTCTTACTTCATTGCAAAAAAAAATAATGAATTAACCGCAGTAGGTGCTTTGCCTTCCCGTAGGGTAAGACGCAGACGGACGCAGATAAAAAAACTTTTGCTTTCTTGTGCTATTGACTAATGACTAGATTAATTGTGATTTGTGGGGCTACGGCTACGGGGAAGTCGGGGTTGGCGTTGAAGTTGGCGATGCGGCTAGGTTCTGCGATTCTCAGTGCTGACTCGCGTCAAGTTTACCGCGAGTTTGATATCGGTACAGCTAAACCAACAGATACCGAACAAAAATTAGCACCACATTATTTAATTGATATCTGCGCTCCAACAGATATCATGACCCTAGCAGACTATCAAGAACAAGCACAAGCCTTAATCACTTCCTTGTCCTCCCCATCCCCAGAGCTACCCCTCCTCCTCGTCGGGGGTACTGGTTTATACATTCGTTCTGTAACACGGGGGTTGATAATTCCGAGGGTGGCACCAAATTATGAATTGCGAGATCAACTGCAATCTCTGGGTCAAATGCAACTTTACGCGATGTTACAACAAGTTGATTTGGTTGCATCTGCAAAAATTCATTCCAACGACTCAGTGCGGACTTTAAGAGCATTGGAAGTATTTTATGTCACTGGTCGGCCGATTTCAGAGCAACAGGGAGAGAACCCACCTGATTATCCAATTTTGCAAATAGGTTTAGATTGTGATGCTCCTAAATTAGATTTGCGCATTGCAAAACGTACTGAAGAAATGATAAAAGATGGCTTAATTTGTGAAGTGGAGTATCTTTGCGAGAAATATGGTGCTGATCTGCCATTGCTAAATACTTTGGGCTATCAGGAAATCAAGCAATATTTAGGTGGAGATATATCTTTGGATGAGGCAAAAGAATTAACAGTTTTGCATACACGACAATTTGCGAAACGTCAGCGGACTTGGTTTAGAGCAGATTCGCAAATTCAGTGGTTTGATGCTGAAAGTAGCGATCTGATAGACAGAGTTTGGGAGTGCGTAGAAGTTTTTCTTACTAAGAATTGATTCACAAAAAACCCCACCCCGCCAAAAGGCACAGCTAAAAGGGGGTGGGGTTCTTGGGGATTTATAAATAATTAAGCTGATATTAAGTCCGGAAATTAGAAAAACTATATGTATTATATAACACCTATGTAATATTTCTCAAATAGCGCTTGAGACTATGAGTGCAAAGACTGAAAATTTTTACTTCAACAGCGAACTAATACTGTACACACCCTCAAAATCTCCCCTACCCATCCATGCGCTAACTTTATCTTTTACTAAGGAAAAAAATACCCTTAGAGAGTGTCGGATGTGTTTTGAAGTCAACCTGGAATTGTACCGACGTATCGATAAAGAAGCATTATTTAATCTCAAACCAGAATTACGTGCTTCTCTCTTAAACGGGGACTTTGGAGCGGAACTAAACATCGAAATCCAGGCTACTTTGCAGCCCGATTTACTCTCATCCCTGGCAGAATACACCAAACCCAATGCCGTAGTAACTTATCTACAAAACCTTTGTCAAGAACAACCGGAAAATTTCCTGCTCTTGAGTGAGAGTTGGTACGCTTTATATGTTAAGCAAAAATTAGAGTCAGGAGAAACAGGTTATTGCACCTTTTGGTCTTATGTCAATCCCTCTACAATTGTCCAAGAAAATCTTTCTAAAGAACAAATTAATGAGGCAATGGTTGATTTTTTTCAAGATTGGTTTGATGCCAATTTGTCGGGAATCACCCAAGAATATTATTATGAAAGTTTTGAGGAAATAACTAAATCCTTTGAGGAATTTGTTGATACGACTTTAAGGGTAATTCCAGAAAAAAGTTCTGATATTTCGGAAAAACTTTCAAACCCAGATGAGAAATTAGTCGATGTTGCAAATGAGCCGATTGAAGGCAACATTATCTTTGAACAAATAGCCAAATTTTTTACACAAGACGGCTGGCAATACACCAAAATGAAAGGAGAATCAGTCTTGCATCTGATGTTCTCTGGTGAAAACGCTCAGTGGAACTGCTACGCCAAAGCGAGAGAAAAACAGCAACAAATGGTCTTTTACTCCATTTGTCCGGTTAAAGCACCAGAAAACAAACGTCTTGCTATGGCAGAACTCATAACTAAAGCAAATTTTGAGACGATCGTCGGTAACTTTGAAATGGACTTTAATGATGGAGAAATTCGTTGCAAAACCAGTATCCATGTTGAAGGCGATCGCTTGAGTTTTGCATTAATCAAAAACTTGGTTTACGCTAACGTTTCAATGATGGATGAATATCTACCCTTATTTTTGTCTGTGATTGATGGAGATGTTTAGCCGCTAGTCAGAGGATGACCGGAATGCAACAGTTAGACATTTAGCTACATTTTTTACTAAGTATTTGCCAAGTTTTCGACTGCGCTCCGGTTGACCAGGGACTCAAAGTCCCTGTCTAATAGCTGAAGTCCTCTTCAGAGGACTGTTATAGAAGAAAAGATTAATGTCAAATTAGTAACGGTAAATATAGTTTGCAGTGTTTGATCCGTAGAGATGCAAAATAAAATTATAGTTAGGTTATTTTTTCACTCAGGACTAACGTTATCCTGAAATTTTGAGTTGGTCGAGTCCTAAATGCTACGGTTAAGCGTACTTCTGGTAGACAGCTGCGGCATTTACAGATTTGTTAGAGTGAATACACCAGCATATTTCAATTACAAGCTTATCGCGCCAGCACCCCATGCTAACAAGTACTCTACTATCCAAACAACTCCCCAGCCTGCAATACTCCTCCACGTCAGAGCGATTCGACGAAACTTGGGAAGCACCCCTGGCAACCCTCCTGGGACTAGGACGCGCTGCCGGTGCAGATTTTATCGAATTCTTCCTGGAGCGGGTTAACTACATTAGCTGCCTTGCAGAAGACGACTCTATTACCAGCATTACACCGCGTCTTTCCACTGGTGCGGGAGTGCGAGTATTTCGAGGCAAAGCTGACTGCTACGTTTGCACCAATGACCTCTCATTCTCTGGTTTGAAAGCAGCTTTAGAAAAAGGTCTTTCCATCCTGGGATTGCAATTACCTACAGCCAACTCTTTCATCCCCGAAATCAACCTGGAACTGCTCCGGGACTATGCCACAAAAAGAGGCAAAGATGGCTGGTTACCTCTGTGTAGCTCTATCCGCGATATGGGGGAGGTTCTCCTTGATGGTACAAATGCACTAAATAAAAAAGCCAGCCACGTCCAATCCCGACGCGCGGCCTATTTCCGCGATTGGCAAGAAGTTTTAGTTGCTGCCAGTGATGGTACTTTTGCGCGTGACATTCGCCTTACCCAATCTGTAGGATTTAACATCCTCTGTGCAGATGGTGCTAACCGTACCTCCATCGGCCAGCGTGATGGTAACACTAGCGACCCTAATTTCCTCAGAACCTGGGATTATCAACAAGCTGCGGAGCAAATTTCGGAATCTGCGGGTAAAATGCTTTACGCCGATTATGTAGAATCAGGTAATTACCCCATCATCATGGCAAATCATTTCGGCGGGGTAATTTTCCACGAAGCCTGCGGACACCTACTGGAAACCACCCAAATTGAACGAAATACCACTCCCTTTGCTGATAAAAAAGGCGAAAAAATTGCCCACGAAAGCCTGACCGCTTGGGATGAAGGCCGTGCTGAAAATGCCTTCGGTACCATCGATATGGATGACGAAGGAATGCCGGCACAAAGAACGCTATTAATTGAAAAAGGTATTCTCAAGAATTTCTTAGCAGATAGAACAGGTTCAGTTCGCACCGGACACCCGAGAACTGGAAGCGGCCGTCGTCAGAGTTTTAACTTTGCTGCTGCTAGCCGGATGCGGAATACCTACATTGCTTCTGGGGAATACAGCGTTGAAGATATCTTCTCCTCTGTTGACAAAGGTATTTACTGTAAAAAGATGGGTGGTGGTAGTGTTGGCGCTACAGGACAATTTAACTTTAGTGTTGACGAAGCTTATTTAATTGAAAATGGCAAAATCACCAAGCCACTGAAGGGAGCGATTCTAATCGGTGAAGCGAAGGAAATTATGAATAAAATTTCCATGTGTTCCCAAGATTTAGAACTTGCACCCGGTTTCTGCGGTTCTGTAAGTGGCAGCATTTACACCACAGTTGGGCAGCCTCACATCAAGGTTGATTCAATTACCGTTGGTGGACGTTAAATAATTTTTCGTGTCTTTTGTCTTTGTTGTTAAAAAATATTTGATTAACCGCGAAGGTACGAAGATGCGAAGTAATAAAAATCCCAAATCTAAAATTGAATTATGGCGAACATTAACGAAATTGCAACTATTGCTAAGGAAACTGCGAGCAAACTTGGCATCCAAAAATTTGACATTTACGGCTCAACTGTAGACTCGACTAGCGTCCAAGTAGATAGAGGTGAGCCGAAACAAGTTAAAGCCTCGAATCTTTCTGGTGTGACTGTACGTGTTTGGAATGAAGACAAGACTATGGGTGTCACCAACACTACAGATGTCGATCCCAAGGGATTAGAATTAGCTTTGAAAACGGCTTATGAAGCGAGTTTCTTTGGTGTAAAAGAAAACGTACCTGATTTTAGTCCAGAAGCGACTGTGCCCCTGGAAATTAAATCTAGCGAGAAAGCACCTCAAGTACCTGTTTTTCAACTTATTGATAGCTTATTACTCGCTGAAAAAGAGTTGATGGCGGCTCATCCGGCTATTGAAGGAGTGCCTTATAACAATTTATCTCAAAGAGATATTGATCGGTTCTATCTCAATAGCGATGGTGCGATGAGAACTGAATCTCATTCTTTAGCGTCGATTTATCTTTACAGCAAGACTGAACAAGAAGGGAAAAAACCTCGCAGTGCTGGTGCATTTCGAGTCAGTCATGCTTTAGATAATCTTGAGATTGATGGTTGTATCAAAGAAACGGCGGATAAAACTATCAGTCACTTGAATTATGAAAAAATTAAGACTGGTAAATATCGAGTTGTGTTTTCTCCAGATGCTTTCTTAAGTTTGTTGGGTGCTTTTTCTAATTTGTTCAATGCTCAAAGCATTTTAGATAATCAGAGTCTATCTACTGCTGATGATTTAGGAAAGAAAATTGCCTCACCACTCCTTTCTGTTTGCGATGATGCATTACATCCAGCGAATGTTGGTGCAGAAACTTTTGATGGTGAAGGAACTCCGACTCGCAAGATTTCGCTGATTGAAAATGGAGTTTTGGCAAACTTTCTCCACAGTGCGGGTACTGCGAAAAGAATGAATGTTCAACCGACTGGAAATGCGAATATTGGCGCAAAAGTCAGCGTTGGTCCGAATTTTTACCATGTGTTTGCAGCTACAACCCCAGGAGAAGAACTCAGTCTAGAAACTGCTGATAATGTTATTTTCATCGATGATTTGCAGGCTCTTCATGCGGGAGTCAAATCTTTGCAAGGCTCGTTTTCTCTACCGTTTGATGGTTGGGTAGTTAACAAAGGTGTCAAGACTAGCATTGAATCTGCAACTGTTGCTGGAGATTTTCTGGAAGTTCTAAAATCGATTATCTTCGTGGAAAAAGAACCTAAGTTGTCTCCTTCCGGAGTTTGTCCCAGAATCTGGGTTGATGAATTATCAATTACTGGGGAGGAGTAATTGGCTGCAAGATACCCGACTTTTTTAAGAAGTCGGGGATCTTACCTTCACGTCAGACTTATTACTTATTATTCGCCACCAACGCTGATATTTGTGTCAAAGACATCTGTGCCACTTAAATTAATGCCGACCAAAGTAGCACCGTTAACGTCGCTGGAGTATAAATGAGCTTTGCTTAAATTCGCGTTAGTGAGGTTGGCGTTATCTAAGCTAACACTGTTGAGAAAAGCTCTGGTTAAGTTTGCGGAGTCCAAATTAGCTCCTGTCAAATCTGCACCTTCCAAATTGGCACCTTCTAAGTTGGCACCTTGTAAATTAGCATTTCTTAAATCAACACCAATTAAGTGAGCACCTTTTAAATTGGCATTTCTCAAATCACATCCAAAACATTCTTTTGTTTCGATTACGCGACGGACTTGAGGTGAGTTTTCAGCTTTAACAGAACCGGGAGCGGTCAGAGATATTGTACTGAGTAAAGCTACAGCGGTCAAAAACTTGATTCTCATTTCATTTCCCTCGCAAATTATTAGAATTTAGTTAAGTACTCGGTCTATATTTCGTTTATTTTTGCTTCCTTACTTTGTTTCTACATTGCCATTGTCTCTGATTCCAGAATTGAATTCATCAGACCATCGGTATATAAAAAATTAGATTTTTTTAAGTATTCCTACTTGATTTAAGCTCATAAGTCTATGTTGATAGGCATAGAAGGGGGCGATCGCTCGGCATCGTTGAAGCGTTCCTGATACCAAGTCACAAGGGTTCACCCCGCAAGCAAGCGCTTACGCATCGCAAATTGCCGTCTAAGCAGTGGTGACTTACCAAACCTGTTGTATTTGGATACTCTATGTAAGACTTATCCCAATCGCTTTTCGTCTAATTCAAAGCTGGTGCTGTTGAAAACTGAGCCATTCCCAAGGCTACAAACAAATTTTCCCTGCAAACTTCTTTCTGCGCTTCTAGAACCGATAATATTTAGAAGAAGTGGTAGGAAATGGCAATGGTTGAGACATGATGCTTTTCACCGAACTAATATCCAAATGAAGCAACCAATTAGGCGATCAAGAATGGTCAGGCAACTGAATGGGTATGTTGGATTACCTTGCTATAGTCAAATATCCCTTTTTTGAGAGCAACAAATGACTAATATTTTTTTCTTCATAATTTTGTCTTCAAAGTATAGGCAAAATAATTTGAAAATTAGTTCCCATCCCAACTTTACTATCAAATGTGACAGTAGCACTATGTAAATCGGCACATTTTTTTACAATCGCTAAACCCAACCCTGTTCCTGGGATAGAACCAACATTACTAGCTCGATAGAACTGACTAAACAGTTGAGATTGCTCTTTGAGAGGAATACCAATACCACAGTCTTGAACTTCAAATATAATATTGTTAATTAAAGGCTTTAACCTTAATTGTATTTGACCACCTTGAGGTGAATATTTAATAGCGTTGGAAAGTAAATTGCTCATCATTAACTTCAACAGTATTGGGTCTAGAGAAGCAATACACTCAGTGCCACTCTCCTCACAATTATTATTTTCAACAATTAACTTAATTTGATGTAAATTACCATTATCTACTGGCATCTCTGCGATTACTTGATGGCAAAATTCTATTAGATCTATTCTCACGGGATTAAATTGCAGTTTAGCAGCATCACTTCTCGCAATAGTTAATACTCCATCTATTAATTGGGTCATTTGCTTAACCCCGTGACGAATACCTTGTAATTGCTCTAATTGTTCTTCTCGATTCCATTCATACCGCTCTAACAATTGTGCTGAGGAATTGATGATATTTAGAGGAGTATAAAATTCATGAGATGTCATAGAAATAAACCGAGACTGGAGTTCGGCTAGTTCCTTTTCTTTTACTAAAGCTGCAATCATGTCAACTTCGGTTTTTTTGCGTTCGCTAATATCGATTGCAACACCATCCCAGATAATATCTCCATTCCCTTGTAGCTCTGGACGAGAAATTTTCTGTATCCACTTCAGCTTACCTGATGATGTAAGAATTCGCCCTTCCCAGGATTGTGGTGTTAGATTTTTAGCAGACTCAGCAAGGGAATTTTTGAAGTGTGATAAATCATCTTTGTGTACCATTTCCCATATAATCTTTGTATCCTGCAAACATTCCTGCGGTGTGACTTCAAAAATATCCTGGCAAATGGGACTAGCATAAACGAATGCATCTGAACCATCAGGATGTAACAGATACCGATAAATTACTCCTGGTACATTTGCTGCCATATTTTGAAATTGTCGCTCGCTTTTATTGACTTGCTCATTTTTTAGTTGTAATTCCCACGTTCGTTTTTCTACTTCATGCTCTAAATTACGGGAATATGACTCTAATTTTTCATAAAGTCGTGCATTGTCTAAAGAAATAGCGGCTTGATAAGAGAGTAATTTTAATATTTCTAATCTGTCTTCTGTAAAAGCTCCAATAGTTGAATTATTTTCTAAGTAAATAATACTAATTAAACTACTTTGACTGATAATTGGTATACAAATAGCAGACTTAACTTCCTGATGATTTATGTAAGACTCATCTCGAAAACGCTCGTCAGATTGAGCATCATTAATCACTACTATTTCTTTAGTTCTGACTACATAGTTAATGATTGAAGTTGGTAAATATTGATGATTGAGTACTGAAATGTATTGTTGCATTACTTGCCAATCTGGCTCGACAGTAATCGCCAATTCTATAAACAATTCTTGATTCTTAGATGTAATTAAATATCCTTTCTGCGCTCCGGCATTTTCCATAACTATTTTCAGCAGATTCGCTAATAGCTTATCTAGAATAATTTCACCGGAAATAGCTTGTGATGCTCTAATTATGGTTGTGATATCTAGTAGTTGATTACTTTCACTATGAGAATTATTTGTGTCAAATCTATTTTTTCTTGTTTCGCCGATTTTGATAGAAAATAAGTTGGGATATCTTGACTCTAAATCTCTTACCTTACCCGATGCGCCCCATTTTTGATAGCAATAGTAGGCTTCCCTCATATAAGCTTGGGTAACAATTTCCGAGTCATGACTGAGATAAAATTTAGCAGCTAGTTCGTGCGCCAATGCTTCTTCATGAAGATACTCATTTTTTTTTGCCAGTTTAATGGCTTTGTTATAATATTCTTTTGCTTTGGCATATTTATTTAAAAATCTCAACCGTTCTGCTTCTACTAGATAAAACTTATGTAAATAATTATCTGGGGCATAATCGGCCCATCTTCGCATTTTTTTCTGGTTCGACTGTACTTTTCGGATAAATTGTTTTGATTGCAATTCTGGGTTATCTACGATCAATGCTAGACGTGCTAGAGAATCATAAAAATAAAAATTGGCAATTACTGGACTAGAAGTACTAGAGTCTATATACTGCTCGGCTAGTTTAGCACTTGCTATCGCTTCGGTGTAATCGCCAAATAGGTAGCAAAGCATTAATTTCACAAAAGATGTATTATAAATTGCTGCACGTTCTGTAGTACCTTGATGATTTGTTAACTTGTTCTTTTCTTCATCAGCAGCATCTATGAAACAACGAGGATTTGTTGCCCCATCTATTAAATAAACAATTGCATGATAAAATGGTTTATGCATTGACAAACTTCTCTCTTGCCCAAGCTGAACCATGACTTCAGAATAACTCTCCATTTCTAGCTTAAGTTGTGTCAACTCTTTGCCGACCAGAAATGCTTGAAAGCAGTAAAAAAGAGATGAATAAGCAGCATATTCCAAGTCTCCAGTTGACAAACCAAAAACATAAGTATCCTGCAATGATTTCAAAGTAGTTTGAGCAGGTTCTAGCCAATGTTTAATCAGACCATGTGCGATAAATTCTGTCTTAGCTTTAATTTCTCTAGCATTCAGTCGCTCCAGTAAATCTAAAGCTAGTTGACCTAATTGATAGCCCGATCTAATATCTCCCACAACACCACAGAGAATAAAACCATAGGAGCCATAAGCAAAAGCAGATTCAGCAGTATTGCCAAATTTGAGAGATAAGCTAATTTGTGTAAATACAATTTGTAAGAGTAAATTTGGAGCGACTGTGTAAGCAGGAGATATAATTTTGTTCAGAATACGCATCGCTGCTTTATATTTGATGTCGGACATTGCTGGTAAATCAATTAAGCTAGCAATGGGTCGATTTATGAATATCAGCTTTGCCCGTAGCAATAAAAATAAAACATCAAATTTATTGTGTTTTCTCGGTAGTTTGACTCCCAGTAATTCCAGAAAATCCAATCCGATATTGAGAGCTTCAATGCATTTGCTCTGAGCAATATAAGCCAGAATTTTCACTTCATATACTTTCAATTGCTCTAAAATATTTGTAGTTTTTTGCACCACTACATCTATAAAATTCTCCATTTGCTGAAAGTTTGCTAGCAGATAAGCAACTTCAGCAGATTGTTCGTAAAATGATAAGGTTAAATTGTACTCTTTTTCCCAGCGATCGCTAGATAACAATCCAATTCCTACTTGTAAATAATTGAAGGCTAGCTGATTAGCAGCTGAGGCTTTAGCTTTTTGGCTAGCAAGTAAATTTAAACGTGCTAATTCATCTTTTTGTTCGCACAAAATACTATCTGAAGTGCAGCTATTTGCGATTGATTTAAGGGCTTTGCTTTTTGTGTTGTACAGTTAAATGTGTCTGCAATTAGTTGGCTAGTATTATTTAAATCTAAAGGTGTTAAATAAATATGATTAACAATAGTCCCCGTCTGTTTGATTTCATCTATTGTCAACATTAAAGGATGAGCAGCATTCACTTCTGAGTCACGATATGCGACTATTAATAATAATCCGTTCTCAGTATTTGCCATCAACTGTTTAATGAGTTTCAATGAAGCCGAATCTGCCCATTGTAAGTCATCTAAGAAAATTACTAGAGGTTGTTTACTTGTTGTGAAAACACTGATAAAATTGTAAAATAATATATTAAAACGATTTTGGGATTCCGTAGATTCCAATATTACAACATCAGGTTGACTGCCAATAATAAGTTCTACTTCATTAATTACATCAATAATAATTTTGCCTTGCTGACCGACAACTGCCAAAATTTTCTCTCTCCACGAAGCAATTGTTTCGCTACTCTCAGTTAATAGCTGCTGGATTAGCGATCGCAAAGCTTGAATTAGGGAGCTATAGGGTATGTGACGCTGTAACTGGTCAAATTTGCCAGAGATGAAATAGCCTCTAGATTTAGTTATTGGTTGATATATTTCCCGTACTAAAGCTGTTTTACCAATTCCCGAATAACCAGAAACTAGTACCATTTCACTTTTGGATTGGGAGTTATCTATTTTTGTAGCGTTAATATCTAGAGAATCAGCTACGCGATTGTAAACTGATATTAAAGTCTGAATTTCAGATTCTCTCCCGTATAATTTTTGGGAAATATGTAATTTATCATAAACATCAAATCTGCCTAATACGGCATTATTGATATTTATTTTATCGGATAAATTTTTCAGAATACTCTCTAAATCTTTTTCGATACCATACGCACTTTTATACCTATCATCAGCATTTTTAGACAATAACTTGATGATTAATTCTCCAAGCTTTTTAGGAATAGTTTGATTTATTTTTTCTGGAGCGATCGCTTGTTTTGCAATGTGAAAATAAACTAATTCCATTGCATCTGATGTCTGGAAAGGTAGTTGCTGAGTTAGCAACTCGTAAAAAGTTACACCCAGCGAGTAAAAATCAGTACGGTAATCAACCAAACGATTCATTCTACCAGTTTGTTCTGGCGATATATATGCCAACGTTCCTTCTAAAATATTGGGATTACAAATTATCGGACTTTCTTTTGATAAAACACTAGAAATCCCAAAATCAATGATTTTAAGCTCCTCACTCGCTGGATTAAAAACTATATTACTTGTGTTAATATCCTTATGGATGATATTAGCCCCGTGGATTTCACCTAAAGCCGCAGAAATTTTGATAGCTATCTTTAAAAATTCTTCTATGGTAAATCTGCGTTTATCCATAAGTATTTTTAACGATTCACCGCCAAAATCCTCAAAGGCGATCGCTAAAGTATTTTGATATTTCTCTAAGCTATAAGATTTTATAATCCCTGCTAACTGTAACTTGTGGGTAATCTCAAATTCCTGTTTGTATCGGCTGAGTAACTCAGGTGTTGGGTAAGCTGACTTTAAAATTTTGAGAACGACAGGTCGGTTATCTTGCTGTCTAATGCCTCGGTAGACTAGAGAATTATAACTTTCGTGGATTTTGCTATTAACCGAAAAACCAGAAATTGCTAACATCACCACGGGTATTCTCCTTTTGCCTTGGTCTAAAATCCGCAAAAAATAAATGTATGACCGTAGTGAACCTGAACAGGCCGCAAAATTTTGTACTTGCGTTTCACTACGTGCAAATCTGGGATTTTATAGTGTTTCTCAAAAATAGTAATACTTTGCCTTCAGTATTAATTATTACCAGATTTTTGGCCTGTTTCAATATGATTGTATAAATTCCTAATGGTCATTAGTTGCGAAAGGTAAGGAACTGTATAAAAATAACTTCATTGATTAGGACGGTAGCAAGCGTCACAATCTAAGGTAAATTGGCACATATTTAAATTTGAGATTAATGCTTATAAGCATTGCTGTATAAGCGTTAGAGTCGAATTAATTCAATGTAATAGTTCTAATATCAATGTGCCATTTGTACAAGTCCCTAAAAGGTAACTTATGAAAAATCTGAAATTCCAATCTATTTACGAACGGGTACTGAAAGTGGCTTTGTTGAGTATGGTGACTTTTTTACTACTAGCACCTGTTGCGTTCGCTCAAACTAGTGGTACGAAACCCAAATTTTTCATCTGCTCAGAGGGAATGCAGCGTTTTGCAACTATCGTCACGACAAAACACGACATCAATCTTTGCGGTGAGTCAGGAAATGTTGCCAGTGTATTAGCATTTCGCAGCACAGGGCAAAGTGAGATTACTAGTCTACCTTTAGCCAGTAATAAACATCCTGTGTATTCTGCTGTTGCAAGTAATGGCACTACCTACAAATTAGATACTAATCAAAAACTGCTAACTATTACTCCCAAGAAGGGTAAGGCATCAAAGGAGAAAGTTGTACGTTCCGACTGAAAATGGCTTGCAAGCATAAAAACTGGGTTGAATGTTGCCATCAGACATCCCCAGAAAAAATTTAGATACTGCTTTCTTTATAGTTACATGAGCGTATAGTCAAAGAAATAAAAATGGTAGTGAGCCTTTTTACTGGTTTTTATTAGAATAAGGAGTGCTTTAGAATTCGAGGATATATTTTGATATCCTTGCCACGAAAATTTTTTTCTAGAGATTGATTCTTTGTTAATCATACGACTTACAAACAATATCATCTGTTGTTCAGGAAAAAACTATGTATAACTCGGTTCTCAAGCAAGTTGAAGAGAAATTAAATGATGTATTATTCAGTACATCTATTGGAAATGATGGAGTAATACTGGAATGGAAATTAAAGGAAGCAACGACGCTCTCTTTGAAAAGAATCGTTGATATTCTATTTCCTACAGCCCAGATTCCAGATGAACTGCTAACACTTGAATTTGAAGATTTTTTACTGAAATTTACCCCCGCTCAACGGTTATTTGAAATTGATGCTTCCTGTACTCGCACTTGGAAGCTTCCGTTGGGTGGCATGTTCGTGTCTGCGGGGCAAACCAAAATGCTGGCAAAGCGCGAAATGCTAGACGACGATGACGACGATGGCAAAGAAAAAGAAAAAGAAGCGGATCTAGCGGACAAGTCTATCCCCAAGGAACCGATTATTCGACTTGATGTAGAAGTTAATCTGGAAGACTCCTTTGCTCCGATTGAAGGCGTAACCTTTGGCAGAGGGGGAAAGCTACAATTTAAGTACAACCCCAAGTCCGAGGAAGACACAACTGAACCAACATGGGAGCTAACCAGTGTATATAACTATCAACCCGGATGGTTTCAGAAACAGTGGAGGCATATTGTGTCTCTTCCAGGGGTGGGAATTCTTTATTACAATGCCAACGGAGCAGTTGAGATCGACCGTGTCAATGCACAAGGACTGAGTTCTTTGCGTGCATATCCCGCAGGAACCTTCACCTTGAACTGCAAACACTTAGTTTCGATACCAAAAATAGGCATCTTCTCCTACAACACGGATAACAACCTGTGGTCACTGGATACAGTTGATCCTGATGGGCAGTTGCAGACTATCCGTTCTGGTTCCAATAACTTCGGTGCTTCCAGTTGGACGCATATTGTTCATGTCCCACAGGTTGGCATCTTTTTCTACAGTAACGTCACCAGTGAAGGGGCGCTGTTTGATGTAGACGATACGGGAACATTCCGCCAGATCAAAACTTACCCACAGGGTTCCTTTGCCCAAAACTGGAGTAGCCTCGTTTATGTGTCTGAAGTAGGGCTGCTGTGTTACGAAGCAACATCGGGTAAAGGAAAGCTCTACACCGTCAGTAGAGAAGGAACGTTTAACGGCATTGTTGAGTATTCTTCTCATCGCTTCACCCCTGGCTGGACTCATTTAGTGCCAATTCCTGGCATGGGTATCTTTTGCTTCAATCAGACCCAGCGGAATGGAATATTAGGAAAGTTTACCGAGACTAAGCAGTTTAAGTCGATCAAGACCTATCCTAATAACTATTTCAGCCAAGAGTGGACGCATTTGCTCCACGTTCCAGAGATGGGCATTTACTTCTATCAGGCAGACAATGGGGCGGGAGCGATCGATCGCCCGATCTGGGTTAAACCAGCTGCAACCGAAGTAAAAATTCCCGATCCATTTAAAGTTCTAGTCCCCGAGGAGGAAGAAGAAAAAGATGATGTCACTTGGCTGGTTGGCGGCAGTCTCAGTGCGAGTTTCTTTGAGCGGCAGGTGCAATTTGGCATTGAGTTAGAAGAGACAAAGAAGAAGCGATCGCTCAAACTCACGGGTAAATTAACAGGATTAGAAAACCAAAACCTGATTTCCATTGGTGAATATGCTTGGATTAAGAGCAGCGAATTAGAAATCAAAATCAGTCGTGTCAAAGGAGAGTCGGACTCATCCGTAGGGCAAAAATCTTCGACTGCTGCTACCCCAACAAGTATTGCAACAAATTCGGCTCTTAGTATTGAGAAAGCAGCAAATGGTGTCAGCTACACCTGGTCTATTGTCGCAGACAGTCGATTTGGATTTAAATTTCCAGGATTGGAAGGGACGGAACTTGGCGGTAAACTAAGCCTTGCGAAAGAAGACGATGGTATTTCCTTTAGCTTCCTACCTCCACCAGAATCACAGATTAAGATCCAAATTCCATTCCCGATCAATGACGACAATGGCAAGGTGCAGTTTATTACCGGAGCGATCTATCCCGGCGGTGTCAAGTTTGAGCGTAAAACCAAAGACAATGAAACGCACTGGCAGTTTGCAGCGCAAGTTGGGTTTGGATTATCGGGTTTTGACCAACTGAGTGGAATGCATGAGAATGCTCGCCGTCTGTTTGCAGACTTCCAACAGCAAATCGCCCATCGCACTACCGCCACCTTTAGCATCAGTGATGAAGGTGTCTTAATCGGGGTCGATCGCTTGCTGAATCCGATCGCATTTAATCAGCCACCTGTTTCATTACCAGATATGGTTGCACTGGCGAACGGCACGCAGTCTTCAGTAGTCTTTGATTTAAGCACTGCCGCATTGGATGCCGGGAATTTCTACTTCCGCTATCACACCAAAGACGGTTTAGGACTGTCTATGGACTTTGGCTATGGGATTCCTGCCGAGATGCTGGTAACTGCCCTCAGTCTCCCCAGGGAATTGGTTGAGCGATTCAATACTTTCTCCAACAATGCTTTGAATTCTGTCTTCAACACCTACAATCCAGAGACTAAACAAGGCATTACCAGTTTCCGCTTGATGCTAACGGAAACGGACGTACTGTTTACCCTGGTTGACTCACCTTTCAAATTCCTGACCTTGGAAGAGGATAAGGATGATGCGAAAAAAATCATCTGCACCCTTGATTTTGATGACTATGGTGCTGTTCAGTTCGATGTGCCTAAGTTCAAATTTGATGGGACATCATTATCGGCGAAAGGTGGCTTCAAGATTGTTCGCCCCTTAAAGATCCCGACGATCCTCTTGAAGACGGCGTTGGTGAATATAGGGGCGATAACGATGGATAAAATCGATCGCATTCTGCCGGATGAATTGTCATTAGTAGAACTCAATTTACTCGATTCCAACAATCAACTGAATGTGGAAGCATTTGAGAACTTATTGCGAGAGTCTGGCTTGGCTCCCAATAGTCCTGAACTTCAGCTACTCCTGAAGGAGCTAAAAAAAGGAGTGGGATACCTCCCCAATACCCTGCGAGAATATCTGAACATCAGCATTCCGGATCAACTGTCGTTTGAGATTTCTATTAGCGCAGAGGGCAGTGTCCGCTTCGATATTGCCACAGGTGACAAACCCGTCAAGTTCTTGGTCACTGATGGCATGGGCTTACTGGGGATTCAACTGAGCAAGATCATGCTGGGAGAATTGATGAGTGGGGCACTTCTGATGGCGGATGCCTCAATTACGATCGATTACTTCCCCTTCGGAACACTGATTCCTAGCATGATTGTCACGGCTGCCAGTGGCGGTAAACCAAAGTATCTCCCTCCTTCCAACGAACTGCGCCAGCGCTTCATCGTCGATAAACTGCTGTTACTCATTATTTACCAAACCCAGGTGCCCATTCCCATTCCCGTTTTCTATGATGAGATTGGGATTGAGAGCTTCGACGCTTCCGGTTGCAAAATGGAAATGCATTTTGGATTCCCGCAACCTCAGTTTAACCTGGGCCAACTTTTTAAGATTGCAATTGACCTGGGACGATTTTTCACCAATAAAGAAGCCTTACTAGATGATGGTGGCGCAGGCAATTTGGTGAAATTTGGAAAATCGAACTCGTCGATGGATATTGCCTTACGAGTTGGCAAGAACTATATTCAATTGTCTCCCTACATTACGGACGAGAATGGCAACCCGCTACAACTCGGTATTAACCTCTCAAAATCCTTGGAATTTAGTGCTCTGCGATCGATCGCCGCTGCCCTCAATGCAACTAAAAAACAATCCGTCAATTATCTGATTCAAACCCTGCCTGTCAACTTGCGAATTGGTCAACGCAAGCTGAAGCTGTTTAACGTAATCAGCCTAGAAGCCGCTTGGATGATCGCCACCCCTAAGGAATTTGAGGCACTCGCCTATTGGCATGAGAATTTGGAATTTGCTCAACAGAAATTGGGCTTGATGCGCTTGGCTGAGTTGGGCGTTAACGATGGGGATCGGGTGGAACTGCAACGCTTGGGTTGGTTAGAGCCGGAAAAGGTGAATAGTCTGATGTCCTCGCTATTCCCAGATAAAGAACAGCTTAAACGAACCATCAATTTGTTACCTCAAGGTGAAGGAGAAGGGGTCTTCTTCTGTGCCCGTGGGGTTTGGAAGCTGTTGAATTCGGTCACACTAGATACCCGTGTGGGCTATGGAATGACTCAGAAGGGGATGATCATCCATGTAAACTCAACTGGCGCGATCGACATTGCTGGCATGGGCAATATCCTCAAAAGCGAACTGTCCGCAGAGGCTTATTTCGTGCAGCAAACAGAGGATCTAAGATTCCTGCTGCAGGGGAGCTTCAATCTGACTTTGATGGGCAATAAGATGTTTGGCGGCAGCGTATCGCTCAGTAATGATGCGTTTGAGATCGAAGGACAACTTGATTTGTTCCCAGGTAATAGTCTGATCGATGTGATCGGTCAATTGAAGGGACAATTGCGCGAAGGTAATTTTGAGTTATGCGGACAATCCCGAGTGTCGCTATTTAACGATACCGTCAAGTTAGCGGATTGCCAGGTAATGCTTCGTAGCAATAACCAGGATAGTCAATTTAGCATTGGCGGGTCACTCCTGGGGTCAGAGGTCAGCCTCAACGCCTCTGCAAGCGGTGGCAATTTTATGCTGGATGGCACAATCAAACCTTTCGTTTTATCTAATTCAGCCAGTCAAGTCTTGAGTTTTAGTGGGTCAGATGGCAATGCTTCACCGAGTTTCAATTTCTCTACAGGTAGTCAAGGGACTCAACTGCGGATTGATGGATCTGTGGCTTTCCTAAATCGCACCTATCGAGGTCAACTTATCTATAGCCCCGACGGTTCTTGGAAGATCAAGGGGCTGTTTTTCGATGGGATATTGAGCACTTACAAACTTGAAGTTAGTGGTTCAGGTGGCGACGATTGGTTCCGGAATTTCCAAGTGAATGTGCAGTCTTACTTCTGGGCAAATCCTGACTCCGATCAGCTGTTTGCCTCTGATGAAGCAGCCTCAATGTATCTGCTACAAGCCCATCGAACAGCAATTAAATCGATCGAGGTACTAGAACCACAACTATTTCAGCAATATGGCGGACGGCAAGCCGCTGCGGAAAGGTTAACACCAATTGGTAAATCAACAGAAAATAGCCCGGTATTGAATCTCAGCTTGCACGAGCAATCTCCTGGTGTAGGTAAGTGCCAAGATGGTCATAAGTTCATTGTGGCTGTATCTGGCCCCAATCAAGGGGTGTGGTCTACTTATATTAATCGCGGGATTGAACCGCACCAACTTTGTTGGGTAAATCACGGAGGAGAGATACGAGGCGAACCAGCAGCAACTGAGTGGAAATCAGGCCAACTTTGGTTGTTTGCCCGTGGGATAGACAACCAACTTTATCGCAAACGCTATACCCCCGAAAATAATTGGTTAAATTGGGAGCCATTGGGGGATTACACTTTAGCGACTCCTGTGCCGAATTTACGCGGAACTCACCCCACAGATTTGAACCTGCACCATACCAGCGCGGTTGAAGGTTCCAGTTGTTCAGTATATTCTCGCTGGTGGAATGCTTCTGAACGTAGCGATAACTACCGCGTTCCTTCAACAGAGAACGCTGCTAATTATTCACCTGCGTTAGTCACCCGCCCCAGGTATGGGGATGTGACGATTTATGTATCGCGTCTTCGGACTATGTACTATTTAAGCGATCGCACTAAAATATGGTATGCATGGGGAAATGCCCAATTCCTCAGTTCTCCTGTAACAGCAGTCAATGGTAATCGCTTTGGTGTAGCAGCACGCATGAGCAACCACCACCCTGGCTTTGCTTACACTGTTGATGACTGGGATAAATTCTCTGCTTGGACGCAGCTTTCAATTAGGATGACAGGTAAACCTGCACTTACGCTCATGGGTGGGTATTACCGAATGTATGTCCGTAATGCTAACGATGGCTGTGTTTACGATAGTTATGCTTCGGTAGACAACCCAACTTCTTGGTCTAATTGGAACAAACTAACGGAATTTCCAATTGTTGGCTCACCAACCGCTTTTTCGCTAAATTCCAGTCATATTGGGGTTATAGCACGCACGGCACATAATGCTATTGTCTACATTGAATGGACGGGTACTGCTTGGCGTACTGTTTTACTAGGCTCACCGTGGCGGTAAAGTCCAAACCCTTAACCAGTAGTTGAAAAAGTAAAGTTAGCTAACATCCTCTACTACAACTCGAACAATGGGGCTGGGGCATTTGATACCATAGATGGGGCTGGCAATTGTAAAAATATCAAAAGCTCTAGTCCAGGAACTTTTACAACAAACTGGACACATCTAGTGAATATATCTAACGGTGTCTTTTGGTACAACGCAAATAATGGTGCTGGTGCGTTCGATTTTCTAGACACCACAGGTCTGTGATTGTTGGGTGAATGCCTAAGTCAGAAGGGCAACCCATTCAATGGCAAATACTACCTTGACTGGGCTGCCTATATGAGTCTAACTGTTTTAATTCTCGCTTCCTTGTCGTCAGTTTTGGCTTGATGACAGAGTATTTTCCATTTATTCGGAAATTGTCTAATTTACTGGTTCGATACCAGTAAATTAGACACAGCACACACTCCCCAGGTTGCTTCGTATTTATAAAGGAAAGGAGTATCTGGCAGAAACAAGATGAATTGGCTTTACTTCTGGGATGAATTTCTGGCACGTCGATACACCCACAACTACACGTACAATTTTTAGTTATGGTTAAGCTGCAAGATATTAAGCAAGGTCTCGGGAATTACGCTTATTTGAAGGGCGATCGCGAATTAACCCTTCAGATTCAAATCAAGTTGATAGCCTTGGGGTTGCTGAGTATTGGCGAGGACGATGGCTCGTATGGGTCTAAAACCGACTCTGCGTTGAAAACTTTTGTTGGTTATTTTCCTGCTATCAAGCCTGACAACATCTCCTCTGAGTTTGCCAAGGCCTTGATTGAGACTAAAATCCTAGTTCCTCAAGCTGGAATTAACTTGATTAAATTGTTTGAGAATTTTTTCCCTGAGGCCTATCCTGACCCTCTTAGTGGGGGCATTCCAATTACGATAGGATGGGGTTGCACCAAAAAGGAGGACGGAAGCAAGTGGGTGATGGGTGACTGCATCACCAAGGAAAAGGCAGATTACCTTTTAATCTCCCAGTTAAAAACTCAGTATCAGCCTATTCTCCAGGCCTCAGTACCTTACTGGGCGGAAATGAACTCTAATCAAAAGGGAGCGCTATTGAGCTTTGCCTACAATCTTGGCGCTGAATTTATGACTAAAGGAGATTTCCAAAGTATTAGGATCGTGCTTAAGGAAAAGCAATGGGACGACCTCCCCAAGATTTTAAAACTTTACCACAATCCCCGTAGTGAAAACGTTAAACTTGGTTTGTTTCGCCGTCGCTCGGCCGAAGGTTACCTGTGGAGTGATATGAAAATGAACGCACAACAGGCCTTTAAATTGTCTCAAGAAATTAAGAAGATTACTTTATGAACTCTGTAAATAAAATCACTTTAGGCTAGGACTTACGCATTGATAAAAAACATCATCTATGCAGTTTAAATAATGCCATCACTGCTAAGGTCTGCAAAAATATGTTCACGTACAACTAACGTGAACATATTCCGTTGTACTTCGTAGCAATTGCTAATTATTTTTTCAGCCGGGATAAATTCCAATCTAACAACAGCTTGAAGTGAAGATGCGGATATGAGTGGGGAATTGCATAGGTATCTGTAACACACCATCAACCCAAAAATCAAACTCCTGCATCCAAATCGTCTATAGTCATTGGTGCTTGAGAACTATGCCGCACGTACAAAATATAAACAGTTGTATCTCTAATGGTAAATAGCACACGATAAATATTTTTAGATTTTCCGTAAAGTAACTGTCGGACTTGTTCTGGAAAAATATCGTGTTCAACTATCCATGTCATATTTCTGCTGCATTTCTTGTCTAAAATCCTGAATAGGGCGAGTTTGTCCGGCGTTTAGTTCGTCAAAACCTTGCTGAATACCTGCTATTGTCTCTAATTGGTCAATTAGTTGGCGCAGTTTACTAGCATCAACTTTATTTGGTTCAAGGAAGGTGACAAGAACTTGAGTACTATCGCTGATTTGGCTAGGTAACTCATTGAGTTCAATCTGCCCATCTTTATAAATACCTTCGATTGTTTTTAGCATAATTTGTAAGTTGTAACAAAGTTAATGCTCAATATTTTAACGCGAAACTCCTATAAGTTTTGCACTGTACAAAAACATCATAATGTGTATTACCAAAAATGGTCGTTTTCTCCGGTTCGCGCAACCCCCATTTGTTCGCATATTTACTGTGTTGGGTGCTAAGTATAGCTGAAAAGCCCAAAAATCCTATAGTATATATTAGATATCTCCATAAATTAATTATGCGTTACGCAGAAAGCTTGTACAGACGTACTACTGCTACGTCTCTATATTCTTTTTTGGAGATATCTATAGTTTTTCGTAGTTACAATATCGGCAGGGAGGCAAGCCACATGAATTGTAACTACAGTAGCCACCAAAATCAATGACATAGACCACTAGTCCTATATATATACTATTTTCCCACAAATTCCATGCACCATTTCCGGAAATCGTCACCCCGCGCTTCAAAGTTGGGATATTGGTCAAAACTAGCACAAGCTGGAGATAATAGTACTACAGAGGCTTGATATTGTTTTGCCAATTCTGCTGAACGAAGAATAGCCTTCTCTATTGTTTCCACAATTTCGTAACTGCTATATCCTTCTTCTTGCAAACGCTTCGCAAAAACAGACGCAGCATTACCAATTAGCAATACACAAGCAGCTTTGGCCTTAATTTTTGCCATCCATGCCCTATCATCACCCTCTTTCGCTTCACCACCTGCAATCAAAATCGCTGGGCTTTTTACAGATGCTAACCCAACTTCAGCAGCGTCGTAATTGGTGGCTTTGCTGTCGTTGATAAAGTCTATCCCTTCCCAAGTGCAGATGTGTTCCAATCGATGGGCAACACCAGGGAATTCACTGATACCGCGATGAATCGCTTCTTTCTCGATTCCTGCCAACCGTGCCGCTGCTACAGACATCAGCAGATTTTGCAGGTTGTGTTCTCCCACCATCCGCAAAGCTGATATTTCAACGATTTTTTCATCCTGCTCAGATGCGATATCTTTCGTCTCTACAACCCAACCATCCTCGATATAAAAACCTTTCTCACCTATCAGTGCATCCTTCCCTTTTACACTTGTCCAGTAAGCATCAGCCCAATTACTTAAACCAGCTTTTCTAAGATATGCATCATCACCATTAATGACTTGCAACTTTGATTGACGCAGCAATTTGGCTTTGATGTCGTAATAATTCTCTAACGTTTCGTGACGTGCGAGGTGGTCTGGAGTAAAAGTTGTCCAAATACCGATGCGGGGTGCAAGAGTGCTAGAAGATTCTATTTGATAGCTGCTAAATTCGCCAATTATCCAATCGATTTGGGAGTGAGGAGTTACTCCCTTCCCTTCCCCCTCTTCCTTGGCGTTCTCTGCGTCTTGGCGGTTAATTAAATAAATATTCTTCCCATCGTTCCCCTCTTCCTTCGCGTTCTTTGCGTCTACCCTTCGGAAGGCGAAGCGCCTATGGCGGTTAATTAAAGAGATATTCTTACGTCCAACTGCCACCTCAGCGGCCGCATAGCCAATATTACCACAAGCAGGAGCATTCAATCCCGCTGCTTGAAAAATTGCCGCAGTCAATGCCGTTGTAGTCGTTTTACCGTTCGTGCCAGTAATTCCCACCCAAGGAATGTCTTTCAAACTTCGCCATGCGAGTTCCATTTCCCCAATCGTTTCGATTCCCATATCCCGTGCTTTTACGAGTAGAGGAATATCCCAAGGCACACCCGGACTCACTACAATTAATTGGGGCAAATCGGAAGCATTTAAATCCAGAGAATAACCTAATTTAACAATTATTTGCTCCGTGGCAAGTTCTTGTTGTTGTTGAAGGAGGGTTTCGGAGGTGTTGCGATCGCCTAATTCCACCTCCCAACCTTCCTGTTTCAACAATCTCGCCGCAGCAATACCGGACTTTCCTAATCCAATTACAAAAGCTTTGGGCATAGACTGTCTTCTGTTGTTATCCCTGGTTAAGCCTCCTCATAATAGCGTAAGAAGGTAAATTTGACACAGCTTTTGTTAACTCATGCTACATTTTTTTTACGATGGCACCAAAATCACATAAGACACGAGCATGATTGCGTAATAGCCCCAACAAATGTAATCTGTTACGCTTGATGTCTGGATTGGAATCCATGACTAAAACGCTATCTGCACCGTCAAAAAAGGTACTTACGGTAGGGGCAATTTTTTCTAATGCTGATATCAGTAGTTGGTAATTACGCGATCGCTTTGCTGTTTGTGTTTGGGGTACTAATTCGACAATGGCGTTATAAAATGCTGACTCGGATGCCTTTTGGAATAGTTCTGGGTTGACCAAACCTGCGGGTTCCAATTTTTGTGTATCCAAATCACCTTGTGCCGCTAAACGGGTGGAACGATTGACGGTTTCGTAGATTTTATCTAAAGTGCCATTGTTGCGAATTTCTTGCAAAAATGTGGCGCGATCGCGGACATCCAATAAATCTTGTAATGCACGGGATGTATACTCTTGGTCGTTTTCACCGAGGACTGCATTCACCAAATCATAATCAATCTGTTTTTCTTCTTGCAATAAAGTGCGAATACGTTGCAAGAAAAAGTCTTTTAAGGAAGAGATTAAGCTTGATTTGTCTTTGTTATATGCAGATGCAAAATCTTGAGAAACTTGCTCTAATAATTGTTGCAAATTAATTGCAAGATTTCCCGACCAGGTAATATTAACTATCGCATTTCCCGCACGACGTAAAGCAAAGGGATCTGAAGAACCTGTGGGTATCATTCCCAAACCAAAGATACTAACTAAAGTATCGAATTTGTCTGCCAAACCCACAATTTGACCTGTGAGGGTTTGAGGTAGATTATCTTCGGCATTGCGGGGTAGATAATGTTCAAAAATAGCTGTTGCGACTGCTGCGGGTTCTCCACTAGCAAGAGCGTATTTTTCTCCCATGACACCTTGCAATTCTGGGAATTCATAGACCATTTGACTAACCAAATCAGCTTTACAAAGGTAAGCTGCACGTTTGATATTCTCTCCCTCTTCTAAGTTTAATTGCAACTGCGCGGTAATTTGTTCGGCAATTTTGACAATTCTATCTACCTTTAAGCGCACCGAGCCTAAATTTTCTTCAAACGTCACTTTTTCCAGTTGTGGTAAAAAGCTTTCCAAAGGTTTCTTCAAATCACTCTCATAGAAGAATTTACCATCAGCCAGCCGAGCGCGGATAACTCTTTCATTCCCTACAGAAATAATATCTCCTTTTTCGGGGTCACCATTGGAGACAGTAATAAAATTGGGAAGTAATTCTTTGCTATTTTCAGCTTGGAAAACAGGAAAATATCGCTGGTGACTGACCATGACCATAGTAATCACTTCCGCTGGTAAATTCAAAAATTCTGTTTCAAATTTACCGATAACAGCGCTGGGATATTCTACCAGATTAATGACTTCTGCCAACAAATCAGGATAGTTTTCTGTATGTCCATTTAATTGTCTCACAGACGCTTGAACTTCTTCGGTAATCGTCTTGGCTCGTTCATTACCATCAACGACAACAGAAGCAAAACGTAAGGTAGTAATATAATCGATCGCACTCTTAATCGTCACCGTTGCTGGATGTAAAACCCGATGACCGTGAGATAAGCGATCGCTCTTTACAGTCTCCGAACCATTCACCAACTCAATCGGTAGGACTGCCTCATCCAACAAAGCCACCAGCCAGCGAATCGGACGAGAAAACCTGACATCACCATCACCCCAGCGCATCAATCGCTTACCTTCTAAACTGTAAATCCACTGCGGAACCAATTCCGTGAGAATATCTGCAACCGCACGACCGGGAATTTTTTTCTGTACAAAGACAAAATCTCCCTTGTCAGTGGGACGAATTTCCAACGCAGACACATCCACACCTTGCTTTTTTGCGAAACCTTCTGCCGCTGGTGTTGGCTTACCATCCTTAAACGCTGCTTGTGCGGGGGGGCCTTTTATTTCCTCTTCCCTATCTGCTTGTTGAGATGGTAGTCCTTTGATGAGTACTGCTAACCTGCGGGGAGTACCGTAAACCTCTACAGCATTATTGATGAGGTTATTTTCTGCAAGAATTTTGGGGATGCGCTGTTTCCACTGCTCAATAGCGCTGCTCAGAAAGCTTGCAGGTAGTTCTTCTGTACCAACTTCTAATAGAAATGCGGGCATAAGTCAATCTGTAAATCGGTCAATTTCACCAGTTTACCGCGCTTACGGGGAGTGCGGGGAGTGGGCTGATATCTTGGATCTGCCGATGAAGCGAACTGACAAGTCAGTGCTGTACGCTAAACTCAGCGACTAAAGTGGTCTTTATTTAATGTCGGGAATTACCTGAATTAGTCCAGTCTGGAAGGCTGCGTCGTAGGTAATGATGGGTAAACTTTCGAGTTCAGCCTGAGCCATGATCATGCGATCGCTCGCGATCTCGGTGGGCAATCGGTAGGCTTCCTGCTCTAAGCGCATGGGCTGAGGTGATGCCAAGTTCGATAAATTTAGCCTGATGCAATATCTGTGAATATTGCTCAACAAGTTGTTTAGCTTCGGGTAGTTTACCGATGCGGTATTTAGTGGCAATTTCCCAAGCGGAAGCACTACTGACAATGAGACGATGATCGGGGTTGCGAATGATGTCTCGGCAGTCGGTGTCAAGTTTTGGGTTGTCAAAGAGCCACCACAGCAGGATATGGGTGTCGATAAGGTAGCTTATTCCCATTGCTGGAGTTCCTCTTCTGGCAGTGGTTCAAAGAAAGCGTCACCGAGTTGACCTTTCAGTAAACCAGGGGTGCGGGGCTGTGTACGTTCTTGACTTAAACCTAGGCGAAAATAGTGAATCAGGTCATAAAGTTCCGCTAGTTTGTCTTCGGGGATGTCTTGCAGTTCTTGGACTATCTTCTGGATCAACATAAAAGATTGGTGCGGGTTTGGGCTTCGTTCATTATGCCTTATCCTCTAGTTTGTCTGTCATTGTGTTGTAACCAGTGAATTTTGCATACAGTATGTCCAAAATCTCTATCACTTATAAGTAGGTGAGTAAAAAAATATGACACTAGTATATACACTCATATAGCCAGATACCCGACAACTTTTACGAAGTCGGGGGTCTGTACTTACTTTGTGCTGTAACTAGGAATGCGATCGCGGAACTATAACCCTATTTTTAGCGTTTCTAAAGATATATAAACTCCTATATTTGTATCTTCATTGAACGCTAATGGCACAACAGCATATATTCATGAGAAGCCTTGTAGCAGTAGCTTTAACTGTATCGAGTGCAGTCGGTGTTATCCATTTGCCTCCTGTCATAGCTAATCCGGCTAAACCAACAAATACGCCCATCATTAGCCAGCCAATTTTAACTTTATCTGGACATACGGAACCAATTCGAGCGATCACTATTTCTCCAGACGGGCAAATTTTAGCCAGTAGTGGTGATGACAAGACAATCAAGTTGTGGAATCTTAAGACTGGAAAGTTACTCTTCACATTAACCGGACATTTGGATGGAGTGAACTCTATCGCAATTTCTCCAGATGGACAGATTGTTGTTAGTTGCAGTTATGACATTTAGTCGTGATGGTAAAACCCTTGTTAGCGGTAGTGGTGATAAAAGTATTAAAGTTTGGCGGTTGTTGCCTTAGAACTAGGCTTAGGGCAAACAGACTTTAAAGTGGCACAATCAAAGTTGATTCTTGCTCCCGTTTATGATTTTGTGCTAGTTCGAGCCTCCTAACTTGATTAAAAGCGTCATCCCAAAATATAAGTAAAAATAAACTCTCCTTCAAATTTAATATTTGAATAGCCTTATAAAGATATTTCTTTAGAGAGATTTCTATGAATGAGAACCTGACTCAAAAAATTCGGAATGATTTCGATTGCATTGCTCTACACGATCAAGAGGGATGGGATCACAATAATCACTATCACCGCTTTTTACTTAAACAGTTGCCAGTCCAATACAAAACTGTGCTTGATATTGGTTGTGGGACAGGTGAGTTTTCACGTCTTCTGGCTAATCGGGTTGAAAGAGTTATTGCAATTGACTTATCTCCAAATATGATTGAGGTGGCCAAGCAGCGTTCAAGCCAGTTTTCAAACATTGATTTTCAAGTTGCTGATGTTTTGCAGTGGCAGTTTCCATCTGAAAAATTTGATGCAGTTGTGTCTATCGCTACATTTCATCATTTGCCGATCGAAAGCTTGCTGTCTAGTTTGAAAGCAGCCTTGAAACCAGGTGGTAGGTTGGTGATTTTGGATTTGCTAGAACATGAGAATCTGCGAGATCAGTTAAGCGATTTTGTTGCTGTTCCCTTAAATTGGTTATTTCAGATGCTCAAGAATAAACATATTCAACAATCACCTGAAGCAGCAGCAGCCATGCGAGAACATCTTCGCACAGACCAGTACCTCACTCTTTCGCAAGCACGACGAATTTACACAAGTTTTTTGAGGAGAGCAAAAGTTAGAAAGCACCTATTTTGGCGTTACTCAGTAATTTGGCAGAAGCCAGCGGCATAACAACCGTTGCGAGGTTGTTGTTGCTATATAAAGTTGAAAGTGCTTTTTTAAGCCTTACTTACGACTTTGTATCACATAGTGTCTCAGATCAGATAACCAAGTTCAATAAGAGCCAGATGCAATTCTTCTTCAAAACTTTGATAAGCCGGAACTTCCCGCAACCGTTCCAACCGTACTCTCTCCCCAATCGCATCAAAGAAATCGGCAGCTTTTCTCCGGGCTCGTCGCTTACCACCAATGACTTTTGTATAAGCCTGCTCAAGTATTTGTTTTGGATCAAATAATCCTTCCACCTCACGGGCTTTCGTTGGTATACCTAAACCTGTATTATCCAGCACCGTACCAAATGCACCACGCAAAGCATCTCCATCGGCCAAAGTCCAAGCTTCCATTTCCCTGACTGGCACAACCCCAACCGTTCGCTCTTGCTGTCCGCTCAACTCGACTGCTATTCTTTGAGCAGCAGGTTTTATTCGCTGCTCATAAGCTGCTGCTGAGTCACCGGCTCCATCAGTGTGGACAAATAAAATATTAAAAGCCCCATTCGCCTCCCGTGCTGCTTCTAAAATTTGAGTAGCGAGGTCAGCATCACGATAATCGTTGGGTGCATATAATCCCAATACTTCTTGTATAGCAACCGCCAAGGCGGTTAAGACGCGAAACGCAAGGCATCCTCAATGGCATCTCGTAAACAATCGAACTGATCAAGTTTTTTACGGATTCGACTTTTTAAGCAAGACCAGCATTGCTCAATTT